>Ga0265293_10000514_pt1 | contig 92275 bp, 98 predicted proteins | sample Munlanlewell138R_FD_192505 | JGI IMG/M metagenome (GOLD analysis project Ga0265293, IMG submission 192505) | Leachate microbial communities from a municipal landfill in Southern Ontario, Canada - Leachate well 138R | ecosystem: Engineered > Solid waste > Landfill > Unclassified | place: Canada... | reverse complement strand
CAATTAATGGGGAGATTGATTTTTTCTTAAAAATGTTTTTGTTTTTATTTCTGTTCATAAATTTTCACCTTTTATAAATATTATATATCTACTATTAGTTAATCAAAATATTTTTAAAGACTTGGGATTAAAAGCTTTTTAAAAAAATCTGCAATTTATAAAATAATATTTACATACATTATATATAAATATTATAAATATTTACAAGTTAACATTTTGTTTACTTCTTTGATCTCTACAGATCTAAGGTTGTATAAAGACAAAAAAGTTAACCAATTATCATCCAATACAAAAATGTCATGTATTGTTAAACTTTTAGATTCATAGTTATTATTGTAAAATGCTTTCACATTTAACAGTTGTGTGACATGTTTTTAACATGTTGCACAATTTATAAAATTAGAAATATACTTTATATACAATAAAAAATTAAAAAAAAATTAAAAGGAACTAAAATTTATGGCAATTAAATGTGACAACTGTAAAAAGAATGCAATAATCTATTTAGCATATGGAAAACATAACTTTTGTAAAGATCACTTTAATTATTTTTTTGAAAAAAGATTTAAAAAGACAATAAGACAATTTAAGTTGATTGAAAATAAAGATCTCTTAGGTGTGGCTACTTCTGGGGGAAAAGATTCTATGGTTCTTCTTTATCTTGTAAATAAAATCTTTAAAAGTAAAAGACTTAACTTTTGTGCAATCTTTGTAGATGAAGGGACTCCTGATTACTCAAATAAAACTAAAGAAGTTGTTGTTAACTTTTGTAAGGAAAACCAAATAAAGTTGCTGGAAAGTTCCCATGAAAATGAGTTTGGAAAGTCAACTGCAGATGTTGCAAAAGAATATAATAAAAAAGAAGGTTCTGTCTGCACCTACTGTGGGGTTATGAGAAGACAAACAATTAATAAGTTAGCAAACATAAAAGGAGTTACAAAAGTTGCAACTGGACATAATCTTGATGATGAATGTCAAACAATTTTAATGAACCTTATGGATAACGACCTTACAAGATTTTTTAGAACAGGACCAAAAGTAGGAATAATTAGGATGAAAGAAACAAAGCCAAGAATCAAGCCTTTCTACCTAACTCCTGAAAAAGAAATTGCTGCCTATGCTCTTTACAATAACATCCCCTTCCATCATTGTAATTGTCCTTTCTTTAGAGGAGCTAAAAGAAATCAATTTAGAAATTTCTTAAATGAGACAGAGGTTATTCACCCTGGCTCTAAATTTTCATTAGTTAAAAGTTTTTTAAGTATTAAAGACTTGGTTAAGACTAAAGAAATCCTTTCAAAAATTAAAACAAAAGAAATTAGAAAATGTAAAATCTGCGGAACAGAAACAAGCTCTCAAATCTGTAAGGCTTGTGAACTTTTAAAAGTTTGATGTTTAAAAAAATACTTTTTATTAAAGAAGCTTAATCTTAAAAAGAAATAAACTACCATATATAAAACTTATCTTATATATTATTTTTAAATAAGAAAAAACAAAAAAACATATGAACACTACTCAAAAGATTAAAAAACTAAGAAAAGAAACAAGTTCTAAAATTAAAGAAAATATTGTCAACTATAAATATATTCTTAACCAAATCAAACAAATTGTTGACTTTCAAGATGCACTCATTAACCCTCTGTTTGTTCAAAAGAAAATTCTTTTAAAGATTCTAAAAAGAAATAAAAATACAGAGTATGGTGTAAAATATAATTTTAAACATGTCAACTCAATTGAAAAATTCCAAAAATATGTACCGATCATAAAATTTTCAGACATTGACCAAGAAATTGAAAGATTAAAAAATGGAGAACAAAATATCCTTACAAAAGATAAAGTTGTCTACTTTGCCTCAACTTCAGGAACAACAAATAAAATTAAATTAATTCCAATTACAAAACAAAGAATTAAAAATTATAATAAAGAATTTGCATTATGGGCAATCTATGTTCTAAAAGATTATGTGTCAGTTGCTTCAGGAAAAACCCTTTACTTTGCAGGACCATATTTTGAAGGTAAGACAAAAGGTAAAACTCCATATGGAAGTATCTCAGGATACCTTGCCTACAAGTCTCCTTGGTGGGTAAAATCAAAAATTGCAACAAATGTAAAAATATTTAATGAATTTAATTTTAATAAGAAAATAAAAAAAATGGCAATCTCAGCACTTCAAGAAAATATTACACAAGTAGCTTTTACTGCACCAATTGAAGCTATTCTATTCTTTGACTATATCAAAGAACATAAAGATACCTTAATTAAAATAATTAAAAGAAAAAATCCAAAAAGAGCAGAATACTTAAAATCTTTAAAAGACTTTAAACCAATTGACATTTGGCCAAACATAGGTCTTGTTAGTTGCTTTAAATCAAAAACAAACGAAATGTATATTAACACCTTACTTTCAAAAATCGGAAAGAAAATAGAAGTCAGAGACCCAGGAATTAATGCCTCAGAAGGAAGACTCTCAATTGGAATTGGAAAGGATAAGGTTTCAGGAGTCTTACCACTTAACACTACCTTTTTTGAATTTATAGATGTGGATAAAGATAAAAAAGAAATAGTTACAATTGAAAAGCTTAAACTTAATAGAAAATATAGGGTGCTAATGACTACTCAAGAAGGACTCTACAGGTATGATATTGGAGATGTTATTAAAGTTACAGGGTTTATGAAAAAAGTTCCATTAATTAAATTCTACAATAGAGATAATTTCTTGAATATTGCAGGAGAACTTGCACCTGAAACTGAGCTTGTAAAGGTTATGGAAAAAACAATTAAAGACTTAAATTTAAAAATTAAACACTACACAATAATACCATACCTAAAAGACCTTTCAAAAAAACCAAGATATGAAATTCTTTTAGATCTTGAAGAAAAAGTTAGCTTAGAAAAAATTAAAGACTTTCAAACAAAGATTGATCAAAATCTTCAAAAAAATATAAATGATTATATGCAGATGAGAAACGAGTTTGGGAGAATGGATTACCCAGTAATCTCTGTTCTTAAAAAAGGAAGTTATGATGCATTTAATAAAAAAAGAGTTGTTGGTTCAGGAAACCCTAAACCAATCAACATAAACAAAGAATCAAAATTTAGAGACAATTTTGAGATAGAAAAAACAATTGATTAAAAACAGGAGTGTGAAAATATGAGTCCACCTTTTAGACCATTAAGAATAATTAAAAAACCAGGAAACAAAAAACAAAAAGCAAAAGAAAAAAGACAAGAAGAAATACATAGACTTAACAAATCTAAAAAATAAATTATGGAATACGAAAAATATTTTTCTAAAAATTATTATCAAGCAAGACAAAAGTTTAGAAAACTTTCTCTTAAAAATAATCTGAAACTAGAAAGTAAAAAGATAATTGATGATCTAACAATTGACTTTGCATTTTTAGAAACACAAAAAAAAGAAAAACTATTAATTCTAGTTTCTGGAACTCACGGGGTAGAGGGCTTTACTGGTTCAGCTGTACAACTGCTCTTTTTAAAAAAAATATTTCCAAAAATAAAAGAACACACCTCAATTGCTCTTGTCCATTCCCTAAACCCTTATGGCATGAGACACCTAAGAAGATATAATCACAACAATGTTGACCTAAATAGAAATTATATAAATAATTTTGAAAACATAGACTTAGATAAAAGAACAATAAGCGATATTGAAAAACATAGACATATGATGTCTCCCCAAAGACCTGCAAAATCCTACTTTACAGAACAACTTTTACATTATTATTATATTTTTAAAACAATAATTAAAATTGGAACCTCAAGAGTTATTAGAGCAACATCAAAAGGACAAAACATCTACCCTAACACAGTTGCTTATTGTGGTGCAAAAAAGGAAGAAGAAACCAAATACCTTGAATCAATTATTAAAAAGATAACCAAAGACTATAAAGAGGTAATCTTTATAGATCTACACACAGGCACAGCAAAAAGAAACACCCTTAACATCTATACAAGAAATAAAGAATATAAAAGAAAACTAAAAAAAGTAAATAAAAATACCTACCTAAAAGACACAAAAACAAAAAGAGGCATGGATTACATAGGAGGAAATGACAAACTATTCCTTGAAAACTCAAAAGCAGAAAAAAGTGTAGAGCTTACCCTTGAATTTGGTCCCTTCTCAAGAATCAATAGCTTATTTTCCATAGAGCACACCTCCTTTTTAATAACCTACGAGAACATGATAACTTTCTTTGGTCCTAAAGAAAAACTAAAAAAAGCAAGGCAGAAACTAAAAGAGAGATTTTCTCCAAACAGAAAGGACTATAAAAAATTTGTAATTAAAAAAAGTGCTTTCTTTTTTGAAAAGTTATTTAAATATTTTTAATTTTTAATTTGATTTCTAAAATATTATTTCTAAAAGTTGTTTCTAAGCTATTTTTAAGAACAAAAACATCTAAAAGTATTTCTTTATAAAATTGATAATCATAACTTTTAATAACTAACTTTCTTTGTTCTTCTAGAACATCAAACCTAAGTTCATTTAGATTAAAGGGGGTGTAGAGTGTTAAATAAAGATTGTCTTTGTCAACAATAATGTTTTCTAAGTCTTCATAAGAGTCTATATGATTTTCATTTTCAACAAATTGTATATTTACACTTAGTGGTTTATCTAAGTTTATCTTCTTAGACATAATTTCTGAGAATATCTTCTTAATAATTAAATCTAAATTCTTTAAATCTATCTTTTCATCTTTCTTGTTCATTAAACCACCCTATTTTCTTTTGATTTAATTCTTTAAAAATGTTATCTACAGTCTTCCATTTGGTTCTTGTAAAGCTTGGAACCTTTTTATTTTCTAAAATATAATTTTTAAGATAAGTTATGGTTTTTGGATCTGAAGAGTACCCTGACAGATCACTTCCACCTAAAAGTTCAGACAACAACCTATCTCTTGTTACCTTTGCTAAGATTGATGCACAACCTGCACAAAGGTAGTTTAGGTCTGCCTTATGTTCAGAGATGATCTCTATTTTTTTATTTGTAAATTTGTTTAGATTGTTTTTTTCAAGAAGACTTATGTTATTAACAATTCTTGTTTTATATTTACTAACAGTAGTGTCAGGACAATCAAGAACAACTTTTAAAGTTTCTTTTTTTAAAGAAAGTATTAACTCTGCTGTCTTTTGAGCCTCAATTTCATTTAGTGAAAAATTATTCATCAAAACATTAAGTTCCTCTGCAGGAATTGCAATTATCTTATACTCTATGGCTTCTTTTTTAATAATTTCAAATAATTTTTCTCTTTTTGGTTTATTTACAAGTTTTGAATCTGTAACACCGATCTTTTTAAAAAAATCTTCTTTTTCTTTTGAAATTGTACAAATTGCAAGAACCATTGGACCAAGAACACAACCTCTTCCTGCTTCGTCAACTCCAGATAAATTGTTTGTTAGCATATAGTATATATGTAGAGAAAAGTATATATTGCTATCAATTTAGAACGAAATTAAATTTTTTGTAACTTAAATGTTTATACAACACAATTGAAAAATTTTTTAAAAAAACTAGTCAAAATTATTATAACTTAAATTTTTTCACTTTTTTTAATCTAACTCTTACTAAAAGCATTGTTATTTTTACAACATAAGTTTTTCTCTAAAGCCAATTTCCACTTATTTACTAAACTTATAAAAAATGCATGAGCTTTTTAATAATAAACCTCATAAGTAATCCAAAAGATTCTATAAATTACCTTTAAAAAGTAATTGTTACTTATTTACTTATATAAAAGGTTAATTTTTATAAAAAAATAATTAAATTAAAGGTGAATTAATATGCAAGGAACAATTGTAAGTTATAGAAGAGGAGTTAAGACTCAACATACAAATCAATTTATTTTAAAAGTAGATGATGAAAAATACAATAGTAAGGAAAGTGCAAATGCTCTTTTAGGAAAGACTGTTATCTACAAGACCACAAAGAAAGAAATAAAAGGTAAGATTACAGCACCTCACGGAAATAAAGGAACAGTAAGAGTAATTTTTGAAAGAGGAATGCCTGGTGACATCTTAACACAAAAGGTAGATATTAAATAATTCTTTTTATTTTAAACATCTTCAAATTTAGATAATTTTACAAAAGAATCTTTTTTCTTTTCTTCTTTTTTAATTTCTTTTTGCTTGTCAACAACTTCTTTTTTATCAACAACTTTTTCTTTATTATTAATTTTAGTTTGTCTTTTATCTTCTTGTAACTTAGAAACACTTTTCTCTTTAATTATAGATAAGGATCTGTTGTCTTTAACAAGATCTTTATTTACAACTAAAAGTTCATTTTTATTTTCTAATGTTTGCCTGTCTTCTTTTTTATATTGACCAAATTTTAAATTAGTTTCTTCTTTTTCAAAGTCTTCTTGATCTTTTTTAACTTTAATTTTATTTTCAATTTCTTCTTTTAAGAGTTTTGCTTTTTCTTCCTGAAGCTTAATATCTTCTCTTACAGGTTCTGATTTCTCTTTTTGGTCAATGTCTTCTTGATTAATCTCAATTGGCTTTTCTTCTCTTACAGGTTTTTGCTTTCCCCTAAAAGATAACCCTTCCTCTTCTTTAACATCATCATAAATGCTTGTGTTAGCCACAGGTATGTTCTCTGTACCAACTCTGAATCTATTTGGTGAAAAGAACCTAAGGATTAAATATTTAATTATAAAATAAAGAACTACACCAATTATTAAAAACTCAATAACTGCACTTGCTATATAGCTTGTAAGATTAAATAAATTAGATTTAAATATTATTGAAAAAACCCCATAAACAAAAGCTATTATTAAAGGAAGTGCTATTTCTAGAAAGTTCTTCTTTTTCATAAAATTATACCTTTTTATAAATCTTATTAGATATTATATCTATATTGATAGGAAATAATTTAAAAGCTTTATTACTCTTAGGAAAAACAGATAAACATGAACAGAAAAGAAATAATAGAAATTACAAAACAAAAACTTAAAGAAAAATTAAATAATGCTGATCAAAAGATTATTAATTTGGCTCAAATTATTGAAAAGGTCCCTAATAACATTAATGAACTGTATGAACAACTAAGAGTTATTACTGACCAAGAATACCCAACCCTAGACCAATCTCTAACAATCAAAGAGTATGTTTTGTTTTATTTGTTAGAAGAGAAGAATGAAAAAAATATTAAAAACTTAAACATCTCTGAAAAGAATATTAAAGAGATTATAAAAATTAAAAATTCTAATGTTTCAATTGACTTAAACAAAGACATCAAAGAGATTACCTTAAATCTTGCAAAAGACATCCTTAACCTAATAGAGACTAAAGAAAAAATGGAATTTGAAATTGATAAACTATTAAAAGAAAATTATGTAAATGCCTATCATGTGGCAACCCCTAAGATCCTTTGTAAGATGCTTGAGATTGCTGGGTCTTCTAAAAGACTTTCAAGATTTCCAGCTTCAACCATCCAGTTACTTGGTTCTGAGAAAAACTTTTTTAAAGCTTTAAAATTTAATAAAAATACTCCAAAGTATGGAGTTATCTTTAACCACCCATTAGTGATCTCTTTACCTTTTAAAAATAAAGCAAAATTTTCAAGAACACTTGCTGCAAAGATAGCAATTGCAATCAAAGCTGACATTACAAATAATAAAATTTATGAAGAGTTAGATAAAACAATTAAAATTAAACACAGTAAACTAAAATAAAAATTAAGTGATTAAGATGAATAAAAATCTAATAATTAAAGACAAACTAATATTTACAAAAGATCTTAACAGCAAAAAAAACAGAGAATGGAATCCCTTTCATTCAAAAGTTGCAGCAGGGATTAGGAAAGGAATTATTCCAAACATCAATCAAGATTCTAAAATTCTTTATCTTGGAGCAGCAGAAGGTTACACTGTTTCCTTTATCTCCGACTTAGTTGAGAATGGAGTTGTTTATGGAATAGACATATCTCCCTACAGCATGCAGAAATTAGTTTTACTTTCAGAAGAGAGAGAAAATATTATTCCTATCTTAGAAGATTGTAACCTAGTTGATGAATATAAAGACCTTATTAAAACTAAAGTTGACCTAATAATACAGGATGTTTCTCAGAAAAACCAAATTGAAATTCTTAAAAAGAATGCTAAACTTTTTCTTAAAGAGAAAGGAGAAATTATTCTAAGTTTAAAGTTATCTGCAATCTCTCAAAAGAAAATTAACATAATTGACAGAGAATTAAAAGATCTAGAAACTGATTTTAGAATCATTAGAAAAGTAAGGTTAGAGCCTTTTGAAAAAAAACATATCCTTGTCTTTGCTCAAAAAAAATAAATTAATAATTATTTTCTATTTCTTAAATAATTTTCAATAGAGCGGTCATATGTTCTTTCTTTTTCCTTTGAGAAATAACAACCAGGAAGCTCTCCTCTTTCTCTATGGTGTTTCACACACTCACAACAAAGTCCTTTTCTTGAACAATCGTAAGTGCAATTACAAGATTTTAAATTCTCTTCTCTTTTACATTCCATCTTTTTATCTCTCACAAAAATCATTAGTGTCTTTTATTTTTTACTTTTTTTAAACAAATCTTTTTTAATCCATTTCTAAAATTGCTGCTCTTGCTGCTGAAAGTCTTGCAACTGGTACTCTATAGGGTGAACAACTAACATAGTCAATACCAATCTTGTGGAAAAATAAAATTGATTCAGGATCTGCTGCATGTTCCCCACAAACCCCAAGTTTTAAATTCTTATTTTTATTTATAGCTTTTTTAATTCCCAACTGCATTAGCTGTCCAACACCTTCTTTGTCAATTGATGTGAAAGGATCTTTTTTATAAACTCCAAGTCTAATATAGTCTTTTAGAAACATATTAGAGTCATCCCTTGATAACCCCAAAGTCATCTGAGTTAGATCATTTGTTCCAAATGAAAAAAAATCAACATGCTTTGCTAACTTTTCAGAAATCAAAGCTGCTCTTGGAATCTCAATCATTGCTCCAATTTTATATTTTATTGTGGTTTTTTTCTCTAAAAATATTTGATTGATTGTTTCAATAATCATTTTCTTTAAAAGTTCTACCTCCTTTACATCTCCAACCAACGGAACCACAATCTCAGGAACTGTTTTTAATTTAAATTTTTTGTTTACAAAAATTGCTGCCTCGACTATTGCTCTTGTTTGCATAATTGTAATCTCAGGGTAAGTTACTAACAATCTACAACCTCTAAAACCAAGCATCGGATTTGTCTCTTTTAAATTTTTTATTTTTTCATTTATTTTTAAGGCAGAAATTTTTAGAGTCTTTGCTAAATCAACTATATCTTTTTTATTTTTAGGCAAAAGTTCATGTAAAGGAAAGTCTAGTAACCTAATTGTAGTTGGTTTATTTTTCATAACTTTAAAAAGTTTAACAAAATCTTTTCTTTGCATTGGTAATAGTTCATCTAAAGCTTTTTGTCTTCCTTCTAAACTTTCAGAAAGAACCATCTCTCTAACACTCTTAATCTTGTTCTCTTCAAAAAACATATGCTCTGTTCTACATAGCCCAATTCCTTCTACACTAAAGGTTAACCCAATTTCAGCTTCTTTTAAATTATCTGCGTTCACTCTAATTTCTAATTTTTTATATTTATCTAAAAGATCCATTAATTTTTCAAAGTCTTTAGACAAGATAGGGTTAACAAGAGGTATCTTTCCAGCATAAACATTTCCAGTTGTTCCATCAATTGTAAGATTATCTCCTTCTTTAAAAGTTTTGTTTTTTATAATAACTTTTTTTAAGTTTTCAAGAATCTGCAAATCAGAGACACTAGAAACACATACCTTGCCCATAGCTCTAGTAACAACTGCTGCATGACTTGTAAGTCCACCTCTTTTGGTTAAGATCCCTTGACAAGCATTTATTCCTTTTATGTCTTCAGGGCTAGTTTCTGTTCTTATTAAGATTACTTTCTTACCTTTCTTGTTCTCCTCATAAGCTCTTTTAGCACTAAAAACAATTTGTCCAGTTACGGCTCCTGGGGAGGCAGGAAGTCCTTTTGTTAAGATTAAGGAATTGTTTAAAGATTTTGGATCTAAAGATTTATGAAGTAACTTCTCTAATGACTCAGGATCAATTCTTAAAATTGCTTCCTTTTGAGTAATCAACTTTTCATCAAGCATATCCATTGCAATCTTAACTGCTGCTTTTGGGGTTCTTTTTCCATTTCTTGTTTGAAGAATAAACAACTTTTTATTTTCAATTGTAAACTCGATATCTTGCATATCCTTAAAATGTTTTTCTAAGGTTTTTGAAATTTTTAATAATTGTAAATATTGATCTTTCATTTTCCTTTTTAAAATTGAGATAGGTTGTGGAGTTCTTACACCTGAAACAATATCTTCCCCTTGTGCATTTATTAAATATTCTCCATAAAACTTATTTTCACCAGTTGCTGGGTTTCTAGAAAAACAAACTCCAGTTCCTGAATCTGAATTTAAGTTTCCAAAAACCATTGCTTGAACATTTACTGCTGTTAATAGTTTGTTTTCAATATTATTCTGTAATCTATATTCGATTGCTCTTTTGTTGTTCCAGGATTTAAAAATTGAATTAATTGCTAATTTCAATTGGATTGTTGGGTCTTGTGGAAAATCCTTTTTAGTTTCTTTTTTGATTATTTTTTTATAAGTTGTTATTATTTCTTTTAGATCTTCTAGTTTTAGTTCTGTATCTTCTTCTATTTTCTTTTTACTTTTAAGATTATCAATAACTTTTTTAAAGGTTCTTGAAGAAACACCCAAAACCACTTCTCCAAACATCTGTATAAATCTTCTGTAAGAATCATATGCAAATCTTTGGTTTTCTGCTTTTTTAGAAAGACCAATAACAGTTTTATCATTTAACCCTAAATTTAAAATTGTGTCCATCATCCCAGGCATAGAAACTGTTGCTCCACTTCTTACAGAAAGTAAAAGTGGATTTGAAGAATTTGCAAAAAAGGAATTTGTTTCTTTTTCAATTTTTTTTAAATTGTTTAAAATTTGTTTCTCTAAGTCTTTAGAGCAGGTAAAATTATTTTCAAGAAAGTAAGAGCAAGCTTGTGTTGTTATTGTAAAAGCAGGAGAAACTGGAATATTTAATTTTTTCATTTCCCCTAAGTTTGCACCTTTTGAGCCTAGAAGATGTTTTAGGTCTTTATTTGCTTCTGTGTAAAAGTAAACATATTTTTTAGGCATAACTTTTCTTCTCTTTTTTTCTTTTCTTCTTTTTTAATTTCTTATCTTTTTTATTTTTTTCTTTTCTTTTACAAATTACTTTTTAATAACAACATCTAAGATAACAACATCTTCAACTGGCCAATCTTGATGATATTTAAATTTGGTTGTAGTCTTTACATCTTCAATATCTTTAACAACTTCCATTCCTGAAAGTACTTTTCCAAAAACTGCATAACCTGGGTTTACTTCACTTGAATAATCTAAGAAAAAATTATCAACTGTGTTTATGAAAAATTGAGAGGTTGCAGAGTTAGGATCATTTGTTCTTGCCATAGCTAAGGTTCCTGTAAGATTACTTAGGTTTGTGTCTTTTGTTGTCTCTAAAGAAATTGGAGAGAATGTGTCTTTTTGTTCCCCATTTTCTAAAAAGCCACCACCTTGAACCATAAAGCCTTTCATCACTCTATGAAAGACTGTGTTTTTATAAAAGCCACCTTCTACATATTGTAAAAAATTAGAAACTGTTTTTGGAGCTTTATCTTTAAATAATTCAACTTCAATGTTTCCTTTTGAAGTTTTAATAATCACTATTGGGTTCATGTCATTTCCTTCCTTTTTAAATATATTTAAATTAAAAATTAAATTTAATATTAAAAGTACTAAAATAATCAATAATACAATTAAAGTTATTTTTTTAAAATTCATATCTTTTTCCCTCTTTTAATGTTTAAAAGTATAATTTATTCTTTATAAAAGTTCTTTTCTAAATATATATTATAATTCAAAATATTTAAAAGTAAATAAGTTCTAAGCTATATACATATGTGCGAAGATAAATTAAAAATTAAAGTGTTTATTATTATTTTAATAGTAATTATAATAATAAGTTTAATATTTATAATAACTACAAATTCTAAAAATAAGAGCATCTACTTAACAATTGATGATTGCCCATCCCCTGACTTTAAAGAAAAAGTAAAGTACTTGATCGACAATGATATTAAAGCAACCTTCTTCTGTGTGGGAAGTGCCATGAGCAACTATAAAGAAGACCTTAGCTTTGCAGTTTCAAATGGATATGATATTGAAAACCATTCATTTTCTCACCCCTACTTTTCAAAAATTAGCTTAGAAGAAATTAAAGATGAAATTTATAAAACTGACAAGATAATTACAGACATCTATAAAGACGCAAACATAGAAAGAACACATAAGTTTTTTAGAGAGCCCTATGGTGACAAGATGTACTTCCAGTTTAAGAAAAGAAAAGAAGTTAATAATTATCTTAAAAGCTTAGGGTACACAAAACCAAAAACTAAAACCTTTACTTTTGTAGATTTATTTTACCCTAAAGATGTTGGTGTCTTTTGGACAGCAAATATTAAAGAATATGATTTTTCAGAGAAAAAAACTTTAAACAGACTTGAAAAGATATTAAATAAAAACAAAAACCAAATAATTCTTGTCCATGATCACAAAAGAACAACAGAAGTCTTCTATAAGATAATTAACAAACTTTTAGAAAGTAAAATTGAAATTAAAAGTTTATAAACATGAAATGAAACACATATGTTTTTAATAAGTTCTAAAATTTATATATTAATGACAAAAGACATTTACTCAGGAAAAATAATTTCAAAGAAAAAAAACAATGTTCATTTTCTATTAAAAATAGATAAAAGTTTAGAATATTTACCAGGACAATTCATTAGTATTTTTAAAAAAGAAAATGACCAACTTCTAAGAGCAAAACCATATACTCTTGCTAGCTTAGATCAAAGGTATGTAGAGCTATACATTGGGATTGTAGAAAACGGAGAATTTTCAAATTACTTAGATCAATTACAAATTAATGACGACATTTACTTTAAAGGACCAGTTGGAATACCAATTGAAAAAAAGATAACTTCAAATAACTTAATTATAATTACACTTGGTTGTGGGATTGCTACCTACAGGGCATTTATTCATCATAATGTATCTAAATATAATATTTCTTTATTTTTTATAAACAAAAAAAAAGATGTTTTCTTTATTGAGGAGTTTGAAGAGCTGTCTAAGAGAAATAAAAACTTTAGGTACACAGAGATTGTTGGAAAAGAAAGACAAGACTTTAATCTTGAAAAGGAAATAAGAGAAAATGTTACTTACTTACTGTCAGGTCCGCCAAAAGCAACTGAGTTTTATTCTCAACTCTTAAAGAAGAATAATGTTAATGAACAAAACATCATTATTAATTAATTACAAAAAAAGGAGATGTGAAAAACATGATCGAAATAAATTTCAAAGCACCCTCTTTTACAGAAGAAGCATATGTAGATGGAGAGATTAAACAAATCTCTTTAAATGGCTACCAAGGAAAATGGGTAATATTATTTTTCTATCCAGCAGATTTTACTTTTGTTTGTCCAACAGAACTTTCTGAACTTGCAAGACATTATGAGGAATTTAAAAAGGAGGGTGCAGAAATAATATCTGTAAGCACAGACACAGCCCACTCTCATAAAGCATGGCACAACACCTCAGAGATAATAAAACAAATTAAATTTCCAATGCTTGCAGACCCAGCACAAAGAGTTTCAAGAGACTATGAAACATTAATTGAAGATGAGGGGCTATCTTTGAGAGCTACTTTTCTAATAGATCCTGATGGTGTTGTTAAAGCCTTTGAGTTTCATAATAACGACATAGGTAGAAGTGTTCACGAACTTTTAAGAAAGTTACAAGCAGCTAAATTTACAAGAGAACATAAGGGAGAAGTTTGCCCAATGAACTGGCATCCAGGAGAAAAATCTATAAAATTGTAAATTAGTTTTAGATCTGGAAAGAACTTAAATTTCTTTCCTTTTCTTTTTTTTACTTTTCTCTTTTCTACTTTTTTCTTTTTATTCTCTTTCTAATAATTAAAAGGTAACTTCAAAATATTTAGTTTAATTAAAAGCACAATTAATAAAGTATAAGCAATTGAAATAATTATATTAATTATTAGATCCTTTTTAGTTAACTTGGAGTTGTTTTTTGAAACTATTTTTTTAACACCATAATGCATCATCAACATTCCAACAATATTTGTTATCCAATAAAAGATAATCATACTTTCTAAGAAAACTCCTTTAATTAAAAAAGAAAAAAGATATGCAAAACCATAAGCTAAAGGAATATTTACAAGCATATCATTCCAAAAGGACAAAGGTGATAACACATAACCAACAGCAGTAATCAAGCCACCTTTGAAATATTTTTTTAAATGCTTCATCTTAAATATCCTTTTTAAACATAAATTCTATACTATCTTTTTTAATTAACCATCTTAAGAATATTTTACACAACGAGCTTGCCCACCAGCTGTTTTTGGATATTGCCAATATCTAGGAGGAATGTTACTCATATAATATAAATATCCATCAGTAGCATTAGCTTGATTTCTTGCCCAAATATGGTTATAAGCATAAGATTGCCACACATCTTCATATGTTCCAAAATCAATATTATTTCTTTGGTCAGACATTATTTGCAATTCATTTGATGTTGGCAAATACCAATCACTATAACCATAAGCTACTAAATTACTACAATAATTAACAGCATCAATCCATATCATGGCATTTGAGGAAATTGGATGAATATATAATTTCCCACTATAGTAGGGGATATTTGGTAATTCCAAAATTACATAGTCTACACTAACAACATCACTTTCCAGATAACCTTCTTTATAAGATATTGCCTTTAAAGTTAAACTTTCTTCAACATTTATTGGAGAATTATATAATGTTTTTGTACTATCAGGAGTAGATCCATCTAAAGTATAATAAATGTCCACATCTTCAATGTTACTATCAATACTTACATTTATAGGATTACTAAATTCGCCTGATTCTTCAGAAAAAGATAAATTAGGAAGTGTAGGGGGAATATATTTATTTATTGGTATATTATCTAAATAAATTATTTCTCCTTTAGTAGTATACAATTTTAAATCAACTTTACTTTTATTACTATTAGATGGAAGATTAATTCCTTCAAACTTAATAATTCCCTCTTTTAAAATTACATTCTCATCAAAATAAATAATTTCATCTAATTCATAAACAGAATAACCAATAACTGTAAATGTCTTATTTCTGTATTCTCCAGGAGGTCTATAATTTATAAATAAATTTTGACCAACAACATCAGGTTTAGTAATATAAAAACTAACATCACTAACTGTAAAAACATCAGCCTTACTTTCATTTGTAGAATCTACACCTTTATGTGTAAAAGCTTTACCCCAAACTAAAACAATTAAAATTAATGCCACTAACACAACAACTAAAAGAATAGTTGCAATTAATGGAGAAATAAATCTTTTAGAGACAAAATTTAAATATTTTTTTTTAATTTTATTTTTTAATTTTTTAATTTTCTTAATCATAATTATCGCATAAAGTTCATCTATAAATCTTTAAACACTTTTTTACCCTTATAAAGGTCAACAAGAACATTTGACAAGTCCTTTATCAAGATCCTTTTCTGCTCAAAAGAGTCTCTGTCTCTTATGGTTACACTCTTGTCCTCTAGAGAGTCATGATCAATTGTTAAACAATAATTACAACCAATCTCATCTAGACGAGCATACCTCTTTCCAATTGACCCTTTCTCGTCAAAGTAAATGTCAAAAAGGTAAGTGGTGGTGTCCAACAAATCATGTAAAACTTCTTTTGACAATTCTAACAAACCATCCTTTTTAACCAATGGCAAAATTGCACAAAAGTATGGGGAAATTTTTGGCTTTAATTTTAAAATATTTCTTAACTCTTCCTTCTCCTCTTTACCCTCAAAAGAATTTTCTAAAAGAACATAAAACAATCTATCAAGTCCAATTGAAGAAACTTCTAAGACATGTGGAGAAATTACTTTCCCATCCTCTTTTACTGTCAAGTCCTTTTTAGAACCTAAAGAATGGCTTTTAAGATCATGATCAGTTCTGTAATTAAAAGAGAATAACTCAATCCAGCCTAAAGAAGATTTCACCTCAAGATCAAAAGTTTGTTTTGAATAGAAGGCTCTGTCATCTTCAGGCACTTCTCTAAACCTTATGTCTTGGTGTTTAAATCCAATGTCATCTAAAAACTTTTGTTTTAAATATAAATAATATGTTAATAATTTTCCTACACAGATCTTTTGCTCAGTGATCTCTTTTACAGAATAATCTTTCTCTTCACTATCCTTTAATAACCTAAATCTGATCTTATAATCTTTTTGCTTCTCTAGATCACAATCATCAATCTTGTCAACATCAAAAAACATCTCAGTCTCCAATTGTTCAAACTCCCTACACCTAATAAGTCCGTTTCTTGGTGATATCTCATTTCTATAAACCTTTCCATGTTGGGATATTGTTAAAGGCAACCCATCTCTTCCAGTCTTGTAGATTCTTAAAAAATCTAAAAATATAGATTGGCAAGATTCTCCTCTCAGATAACCTTTGTTACCCTCTTCTACCCCAACATTAATATTTGACATTAAGTTAAATCTTTTAATATTTATTAACTCTCCACCTGCTTCAGACTTAATTAAATTATCATCAATTATCTTTTGATAGTCAGAAATTGAAAGTCCTTCAGGTATCTCTTTGTTTAGTTTATCAGACAAATATTTATCTAACTTGTAGGTTTGCCCAGTCTTTGAGCAAGTAGCAATTGGATCATCAAAATTTTTTAAATGTCCAGAAGCTTGAAAAACAGATTCAGGTAAAATTATTGATCCTGATATTTCTAAAAAATTATTTTTTTTAACAAATTCATTTCTCCAAAATTTAATTAAATTTAATCTAATTCTGTTTCCAATTGGTCCATACTCATAAAATCCAGCAAAAGACTTAGGATATATTTCTGCTGATGGAAAGTATAATGATTTTGTAGATACCATTTCATTAAATCTGTCTATTCTTCTTTTTTCTTTATCATTCATATTTATCACTTATAAACCCATATATTATAAAAATCGTTTATTATAAATATATATTGGTTCAATTAATTATTTATATACTAAACTAAAAAACACAATTTTTTGTAAAGTGCAGGGGTTCCCGAGTGGTCAAAGGGGCACGGCTTAGGACCGTGTGCTTAGTGCTTCGCAGGTTCGAACCCTGCCCCTTGCATTTTTTAAAGAATTTTTACTTTCTAATAAAAAAGGTTTTTGAGAAAACAGAATATGATTACTACTTTTGAATATAAGGAAAACAATTATGATGTTGTTTTCTTTATAGAGCTAATTATTAAAAAATTAAAAAATTATAAAGTTAATACCTTTAACCTTGGTGTAAGCTACCCTAACTCCATAGATGAAGATCAAAAGCTAATTTTAAAGAAAGACTTTCAATTTCCTTTAACTAAAAAACTAGAAGAGAAATTGAATGCTAAAAGAAGAGATGAGTTTGGAGATGTAGATATTGTTATTGATTATAATTATCATAAAATAACATACCACATACACCCAATCTTTCTTTATGGAACATATAATAAATATTCAAGAGACTTACCTCAAACAAAACATTATTGTTTTAAGTGTAAAGGTAGAGGTTGTATAAATTGTAACCACACAGGTAGACTATCTCCAACAAGTGTTGAAGAAAAACTACAAGAGGTTATTTTTAAAGAACTTAATATTAAAGAAATTGCATTCCATGGAGCAGGAAGAGAAGATAAAGATGTGTTGATGCTTGGAAATGGAAGAGAATTTATAGTTGAACTAAAAGAACCTTTTAAAAGAGAGGTTGAAAAAGAAAAGTTAAAGGTCTTAGAAGAAATTATAAACAAAGATAAAGATATTAAAGTTAGTAACCTAAGATTAGCAGAAGTTAGTGAAGTTAAAAAGATAAAAGAAACAAATCATTTTAAATTGTATAAGGCAACTGTTGTTTGTGAGGGGAAGATAACAAAAGAAAGGTTATCTAAAATTAAATTAAACAAAGAAATTCAGATTTTACAAAAAACACCAACAAGAGTAAAGAAGAGAAGAGCAAATCTTATAAGAGAAAGGCTTTGTGAGATTCTAAATATTGAACCACTAACAGAAAATAGCTTTTCTATAGAGATAAAGGCTGAAGCTGGACTTTACATAAAGGAGTTTATCTCAGGAGATAAAAATCTTACAAAACCAAACATCTCAGAAATTATTGGAACTTCTTGTGGGTGTGAAAAGTTAGATGTAATTTGGATATACAGAGAATGAGAATATGAAAGAAATTCAAGAAAAAATAAGAGTATTTTGTGAAAAAAATAATTTGAAAAACAGTATAGAAATAGGAATGCTAGACATTACTTCTGAAATAGGAGAGCTTTCTAAAGAAGTTATTAAGGGAACTAATTATGGTGTAAAAGATTTCTCTAAAACAGAAAATACAGACATGGAATTTGGAGATGTATTATTTTCATTAATAGTTCTTGCAAACAAACTTGATGTGGATTTAAATAAATCCTTAGATATGGCTTTAGAGAAATATAAAAAAAGAATAGAAAAAGGAAACATGGGGTCAAAATAGAATTATTTTAAGACAGTTCCTGTCTCTAGATACCAAAGGTAAAGATCTAGTTCTGAAAGACTAAGGTTAACTTCTTTTGCAATCCCTTCTAAGATTCTTTCAATTTCTAAATATGTTAATCTGTCTAAAGTTTTTGGTTTTTCTTTCAAGTAACCTTCTTTTATTAGTAGGTCAATTATGTGAAAGTCAATGATTGCATATTTTGCATAACCAATGTTTCTTAAAAAATGAGAAGACTCTTTATAAGAAAGTCCTTTTATGTTTTCTGCAAAAAAATCTCTTAGATCATTTTTGTCTCTAAAAGCTTCTAAAATTGCTTTTAGCTTATATAGAAATTGTCTATTGTAAACTATATATTCTGCTCTAAGATTTGGATATCTATACCCTAGTTCTTTTAGTTTGCTTGATAATTGGTTTAAGGATAAACTAATAAACCCTAAACCTATCTTTTTTTGAATCTCAATTGCTTTTGCTGCATTATAATTTGCAGTCAGAACACAAAAGGAGAGTTCAAGAAATAGGTTGTTGTTTGTTCTTTTAAAGTTTATAAATTCTTTAACTCTATTGTTTATAACTCCACTAATGTTTTCTTTTTTTAATTTATTTATTTTAAAAATTAAAGTACTCATAGTTTGTCCTTTTCTTTAAAATTTTAAACTGTTTGTTTCCAAACTCCATGTTGATTACATCTTGCTCTTACAGCTATCTTTTTTCCAGTAAAGACTTTAAATAATGCTTCTGGTTTATCCCAATGGTTTAGACTTTTTGTATATAAGGAACCATCAACACTAATCTCTATCCATTGAATATAATGTTCTGGGGTCATTGGGTGTGGGACTTCTCCAATTCTTACAAATATTTCTTTTTGCCCTCTAATATCAATTATTGGTAGGTGCTTTGCTTCATCTCCTTTTGGATTAATAGCATTTGAGGTGTTTACTATTTCCATTGGTTGGGAACAACAAACAAGCGTTCCTCCTCCAACTTCCTTAATAGCAACAACATTCCCACACACTAAGCATTTATATTTCTCATCAACCTTCATAAAAAAAACCATCCTTTCTTTTTTTTACTTCACATTAATAATTTTCATTTTCAAGTTCAAAATAATTTTTACTATGTCCACAAGATGGGCATTCAACAGGTGGTTTATAACCTTCCTCCATATACCCACATTTTCTACATATCCAATAATATTTTTTTTCCTTTTTAAAAACACTATTATTTTTTACATTTTCATAAAGTTTAGTGTATCTTTGTTCATGGTGTTTTTCTGAAATTGCAATTGCTTTTAGTCTTTTAGAAATATCAAATAATCCTTCACTTTCTGCAACATCTGCAAATTTTGGGTACATCTCTGTGTTTTCATATTTTTCACCATTGATTGCTGATTCTAGATTTTCTAAAGTGTTTCCATAAACTGTATCTACTTCTGTTTCTGTAGTTATTGTTTTAAATTTTTCACTTTTCTTTTCAAGTAGTTGATTTAATAGTTTAAATAACCAACTTGCATGTTCTCTTTCTTGTTCAGCAGTTACTAGAAAGATTTCTGAGATTTGTTCAAAGCCTTCTTTCTTTGCTATTTTTGAAAACATTGTGTATCTGTTTCTTGCTTGACATTCACCAAGATAAGCTTTTGTTAAATTAATTATTGTTTTTTCCATAAAGTAAACAACTCCTTTAATTTTTCTTTAATTTTTCTTTAATTTTTCTTTAATTTTTCTTTAATAATATAGTATATTATAAAGCAAAAAGTATTAAATATAATGCTATTATATATAATATATACTTTAAAATTTATAAGAAGTGAAATGTTATGGATGTTGTTGAAAAATTAAGTGAACTTATATCTCTTTCTAGAGAAATATACTCTGATTTAAGAGAACCACTCTACACACAAAAGAAAGAAAACTTAATTAAAATTCTTACAAAAACAAAAGAAGATCTTGATCTTTTAGCAAACAAAACCTTAGATATTGGAAAGATTAGCTTGATTCAGTACTTCTCTGAAATCAATTCTAAAAAATTAGATCTTTTTTCTCAAAATTTCCAAATTATAAGTACAAGAATAAATAAGCATCTTTTTTTAGAGATTAACAAAACAGAAATTAAAAATGATCTAGTAAATATTAAAGAAGCAATTACAAGACCTCAAATCTATTATGATCTAGAGGCAAATATTAAAAACGAACTAAATATCTTTATTGATTATTTAGAAAATTCAAAAAAAGTAATCTCAAGTAAATATATGGACATTGGTGCTAAAAAGAAATCAGCAGAAGAACTTTTACTTCTTCTTGAGCATAAAGAGAAAAAGATTCATGAACTTCTTAAAAAGATCAATGACTATAAATGGTTAGAGGCTAAAGAGAAAGCAAAAGACTCCTTAATCTCAAATCTTGAAATTGAACTTATTAAAAAAACAAAAGCCTCTGAGCAAAACTCTACTCTTTTAAAAATGCATATTATAAAAATTGAGTCAGAAATTTCAGAAATGTACAGAAATATCAAAAAACTAAACAATGACATCTCTCACCTTGACAACTCCTACCTAGAGAAAGAAAAAATCTCCCTAGAGTTAATTAAGGAGCTAAAAGATGAACTTCTAGCAACAAGATATGCTCTTGTAAAGATGTCAGAAAAAAAGGAGTCTGAGAAAAATGAGTGACTTTGATCCTTTTGGTGGTGGAGACTTTTCTAGAGATCCAGGTTATGGTTCTGACTACTATGGGAAGAAGAAAAGTACAAAGGGTAAGGGCTTTTTTATATTTTTAGTTGTTGTTATAATTATTTATTTTGTTGTAAAATTTCTTTTCTTAACAACCTACACAGTAAGCACAGAAATTAAAAACACAGAAAACCAACCACTAAATGCAAACATTATTATTGCAAAGGACAGTGGTTTCTCAAACAAAGTAGCAAATATTAATAACTCAGAATCAATTAAATTAAAGAAAGGAAGTTATTATTATAATATTTTAATGAGTGGCTATAATTCTAAAAAAGGGAACTTTACTCTAAAAGATGACTACACAATTGAAGAGGTTTTAGAAAAAAACATAAAATTAGCAATTAAAAATATTGTCTTTCCTTCTCAAGTGTATGCCAATCAAGAGGCAGTTCTTGAAATTGAAGTTGAAAATAAAAGCCCAACAGAAATCTACAATCTAGATAATCTTGTTTTTGACGGAGCTTTAAAAGATTGGGAGAACTTCACACCAATCAACGAAATTGGTTTTCCAATTTCAAAAGAAGAGATTACCTTTCCACCAACTAAGATAAAAATTATAAGATTAAGATTCACAGTTCCTTCAGATTCTAAACCAAAAGAAAAGCTAGATGCAACTGTGAAGATAAAATATAAGTCTTCAAAAAAGAATGTTAACTTTTCAATAATTGAAGAACCAAAGATAAATACAAGCTTTGTTCTTAACACCACTGTTAAAAGTGGAACAGTAACTTCCTACAAGTTAACAATTGACAACTCTAAAAACTCTATTTCCTTAACAGACTTAAATCTAAGTTTAGTTCTTGAGTCAAAGATTGGTCAAGAGGGGGTAAAGAATTGGTTTAAGTTACCACTTGGAGAGGTATATGTTGAGTCTAAGAAAAGATATGAGAAGATGATTGATGTTGAGGTTCCAATTACTTCTTTGGCAGATGAGATAACTGGGGAGTTAAGAATAACTAGTGCTGCTTTTAAGGAGCCAAAGACTTTCCCCATAACTTTAAAGGTTGAGGAGCCTGATAATTTTTTTAATATCAAGTTAGACAAGACCACCATCAACCTAGATTATGATGAAAACTTACAGATGGTAACAAACAGTGCCATCATAAAACTAACCTTAGACAATCTAAAAAACGATGTTCCAATAACAATTGAGAGGGTTTTTTTTATGGACACCAGCCCAAGAAACGACTGTAACAACTTCATCTACATCCCAACAGACACTATCCCTCCCCTAATCTACAAGAAATCAAACCAAGAGGTGTTAATAACAATTGGGGCTGTTGACTCAAGTCTTATAGGTGATCTGATAAACAACACCAGGACTTGTACAATCAATGTCCTATACCAGCATCCTTTTAGAACCAATGACACAATTGAAGACTATAAAAATATTGTGATAAATGTTGAGTAGAAGGTTTATTTTTCAAGGACGATAAGAAAATGGTATGGGTTAAATTTTATTCTATAATATTTTTTTAATTTAAAATGTTTTTTAAGAATAGATAATATTCTTTTTTTAGAATATCCTATTTTATTTACTTCCCAATAGTGACAATCAGAATCTGTAATATTTACTTTTTGTTTTCTAGGAATTGGTAAATCTAAATAAAAATAAATATAATGTATTTTTGGTAACCACAAATAAAACAAGGGGTTATAGGTATTTTTCTTTCTCAAGTAGTTTCTTTCTTTATTGTGTTTTTATATTTATTTTTTATTGTAAAAAAATATGTGAAATTAAATTTAAAAGTAAATATTCATTTTTTTATTTAAAAAATTAAATGTTCTTGACCTTTTGCCTTATCTAATCTTTTTACAGTCATCTTTTTTAATTTTGATAAACTTTTTATCTCTTTTTTTATAAATGATTTTCAATTGGGACTTTATTCATTAGGTATTACCTTGATTGGTTTTTTAATATCTATAATTAGTCTACTTGGGATTATTTTCTTTAATTTATTTTCAAAGTATTCCTTTAAACCTCAAAGCAAATCTATCTTAAATAAATTTTTAAAAATAACTGCAATAATTTCACTGCCAATCTTTCTAGGAGGAATTTTACTATCAAGTAAAATTATTCAATTAGTTTTTGAAAGTGAGTATGTATTAGCAAGTACTTCTTTTTCAATTTTACTTTTATTTTTCTTGCTAATTTCATTTTCAATAATCTTTACTAATTTTTTAATGGCTCACAATAAAGAAAAATTAGTCTTAAAGATCAGAGGTATTTCAACAGGAGTTAATATTTTATTAAATTTTCTTTTTATTCCTTTATTTGGAATTGTTGGTGCTGCAATAACTACAGTGATATCTGAAACAATTAATTTAGTTTATTTATATTTTGAAACAAAAAAGATGGTATCTTTTAAATATAAATCAGATTTAATTAAAATTTTGTTTTCTACTATTGTTATGGGGTTAGTTGTTTATTTATTTAACAATTTTATAATAATTAGATTATTTTATAATTCTTTAGATGTATTAATTATTTTAATAATAAGTGGATTTATTTATTTTATTTGTTTATTATTTACAAAATCCTTAACTGTTACAGAAATTAAAGAAATTTTAATTTCTTTTAAAAAATAAATGTTTAATCTGGTTTTAAATGAAAAAAATATTAATAGTAGGTATTAAAGAATACCCTTTAGGTTCTAGTAATGGAGAAGATAAGAGATCTTTAGGAGGTATAGAGTATGGTCTTTCAAGAATTATATATGGTTTAAAATCTGAATTTAATCTTACTATAATTACTAGAAAATTTTTAAATACTCCTTCTTTAGAAAAAAATAAACAACTTAAAATAATCAGACTAAAATGGATTAAAGGTTTTTTAAGAGGTGTATCTTATAATGCCAATACTTTTTTTTATTTGTTATTTAAAAAAATTGATTTTGATGTAGTTATTACATCAGGACTTTTTAGTACTTTTTTTATAGGTTTTCTAAAATTAATTAGATTTAAGAAATTTAAAATATTGTGTAGGTGGGATACTCCTTTGTACTTATTAAATTCAAAAATATATTTCCCTTTAGAGTTTGTTACTTATAATTATCTTATAGATTATTTTGTTTTAAAAGATATCTTTGAAGTTGAAAGAGTTAAAAGATTATATTTTATTAAAAAAAACATTTTTTTGATTGGAGGATTTGGTGTTAAAAATAATTTAGATTTAAATAAGAATAAAATTTTTAAAAGAAATAATTTGTCTGCTATTTTTATTGGTAGATTAATAGACCAAAAAAATATTCTTTTAACTATAGATGTTTTTAAAGAATTAAATAAGTTAATTAAAATTGAATTAAAAATATTTGGAGAAGGACCTTTAAAAGAAAAAATAATAAATTACATTAATCAAAATAATCTTACTTTCATTAAATATATGGGTTACACTAAAAACTCTTTAAAAGAGATTAATAATGCCTCTTTCTTAATTTTATTATCTAAAACAGAAGGCTTACCAAATGTAGCTTTAGAAGCTATGTCTTGTAAAACGCCTATATTTATTTCAAGTATAGGTTTATTTAATAAAGATATTGTTAATTTAATAGATATAAGTCAATCTGATTATAAGATTGCCTTAAATATACATTCAATGATTCTAGATAAAGAGAAGATGATTTTAAAAGCCAATCGAGCTTATAAATATTATAAAAAATATTATAATTATAATAACATGATTGCTAATTATAAAAAGATAATTAAATCAATTTAATTTGAGAATATATGTGTGGAATATTAGGTTATTTTAATTTTTCAAAGAATTTACCTTCAAGAAAAGAATTTACTAAATCATTAAATTTAATGCGCCATAGAGGACCAGATGGTTCAGGAGTTAGTTCTTTTGAAAATGGTTTTTTAGGTCATAGAAGATTATCTATAATAGATTTAACTAATAATGCAAAACAGCCAATGTTTAATGAAGATGAATCTATTGCAATTACATTTAATGGAGAAATATTTAATTATAAAGAATTAAAATCATTTTTAGAAAAAAAACATGCTTTTAAATCAAATTCTGATACTGAAGTTTTAATTCATGGTTATGAAGAGTGGGGTCTTGATCTTCTTTTGAAAAAAATTAATGGGCAATTTGCTTTTGGACTGTATGATTTAAAAAAAAAAAAAATATTTCTTGTAAGAGATAGATCTGGAATAAACCCTTTATATTATTCTTTAGAAAATAATACGCTTATTTTTTCATCGGAATTAAAAAGTATTAATTATTTTTTAAAACAAACACAGTTAGACTCAAAAGCTGTAGATTTATTTTTTAGATTTGGATATATTCCTTCTCCAATGACTATTTTTACTAATATTAAAAAATTAAAACCTGCTCACTATATTGAAATTTCTAAAAACTATTTTTTTGAAAGAGAATATTGGAAATTAAATATTTCTAATAATGGTTTTTCTATTAAAAAAAATATTTCTAAAATACAGGCTTTATTAGATGAATCTGTTAAAAAAAGGTTAGTATCAGATGTCCCAATAGGTGCGTTTTTATCTGGTGGCGCCGATTCAAGTGCAGTTGTAGCTACAATGGCAAAGTATAAATCAGATTTACATACATTTTCAATAGGTTTTGAAAATTCTAAATATGATGAAACTAAATATGCACAAAATATAGCAGATGCTGTAAATACTGATCATCATGTAAAAATTTTAACTGAAAAAGATTTTTTTAAGTATTTAGAAAAAGTTCCTTTTCATTATGATGAACCTTTTGCAGATTCTTCTCAAATACCTACAATGGCAGTGTCTGATTTTGCAAAAAAATACGTTACTGTTTCTTTAAGTGGAGATGGCGGTGATGAATTATTTGCAGGTTATAATAGTCATGTACTTTTAAACAAATATGCATTATTATCTAAATCTATTTACTATACCAAATATTTATGGAGTTTGATTGGGCATTCTAAAATTGCAGAAAATTTATTTCCAAATAAGTTAAATAATCTTTATAACTCTTTTTATTATTTTTATGGGTTTCATAATCTTAAATTTGATAATAATATGTTAAATTATATTCAAAAGGTTGATTACAAGTATTATCTTCCTGATGATATTTTAACAAAAGTTGATAGGGCTTCTCTTGCATTTTCTTTAGAATCTAGGCCTCCTCTATTAGATAATGATCTTGTAGATTTTGCATTTTCTATTCTTCCTGAGCAAAGAATAAAAAATAACATATCTAAATTTATTTTTAAAAAAGCTTTAGAGGACAGAGTACCTAAATATAATCTGTATAGAGATAAAATGGGTTTTGGTTTTAACTGTAACGATTATGTTAAGGGTTATGATTTTAATTATAATAATTTTAAAGATTACATGTCTTTATCTAAATTTAATAAAATAACTTCTGAAAATAATATTTCTTATTGGTATGCAGTTATATTTGATAAATGGAGTAAATATTATGACACAAATTTTAAATAAGTTTATAATAATATTTTGTAAAATCATTTTTAAGTAATTCTTCTTTTTTTTTAATTTTTTTATAGTTTTTAAAATATGCTAGTTTAAAGTAAAGTTTAGGGGTTATTTTTTGTAAAAAAATACTACTTATGTAGCTAAGAGATATTCTTTTATAATTTAATGCGTTTTTTATAATTTCTGAGATAGAGTGATCTCTAATCCACTTATTCCCTAGATTATTTAAATCTCCTCTCATTAAATGCAATCCGTAAACATTTTTAAAGTTATATATTCTTTTTTTATCTTTACATAAAATTTTTTTCATAAAGTATAAATCTGTTTCAAATGTTATATTTGTGTTATATTTTATGTTTTTATTTCTAAAAAGTAATGTTGTGTGAAATGTAAAATAATCTATTTCCTTAGAGTAATTATAATGATAATATTTTCCTTTTTCGTAGTAATAAATCATACTAGATCCACACCCAACATATTTAGTATTTTCATCTAAAAAAGATACTTGTTTTCTAAGTTTGTCTGGGTGCCAAAGATCATCATGATCTTGTATCGCTATATATTTTCCTTTTGCTTTTTTTAACAACAAGTTTAATCCAGGATATGCACCTATGTTTTTTTTGCTAAAAATAACTTTTATTTTTTTATTTTTAGTATATTTTTTTAGTATTTCTTTAGTTTTATCTTGTGAATTGTTATCTAATATAAGTAATTCCCAATTTTTGTATGTTTGATCAAATATACTTTTCAATGTGTTTTCAATATATTTTTCACAATTGTATGTGCAAATTAAGATTGATACTTTTGGTTTCATAATTATTCATCAATAAACATTACTGGCATTTCTTTAATTTTAATTTTTGGTTTTTCATACATCAAATATAACATGTATGTTGTAAATAATCTTTCTGAAATAAAAGCAAAAACTCTTTGTTGATACGGATCTTTAGATATAGTTATATTTGTTTCTAATTTATTTAGATTTTTAAATAACCAATTCATATAAGTATTAAATATTTCTTTACTGAAAATCCCCATATTATAAGGGTAAATCCAATTATTATTTTCCATTTGTTTAAAATATTTGTAGTAAAGCGGTTGTTTTTTCATTATTTGAGTTAATTTTTTCCAATCTTCTTTTCTGTGGCTAAATTCATATTGTTTCCGAACTGTTTTTCCAAAATACCATTTTTTTGGAATGATTATGTCATAATCTTCTACTAAAGCAATTTTTTTATGAAACATATTTATTTTTGATAGTTTTTTATTTATTTGAAAATTATAATTTACGTTTAAATTTAATGTTCTTCTTAAATTTAAATATGCATTTTTAAATTTTTCAATTATTTTATTTTGAGGTTCTATAAAATATCTTCTATAGTGCATTATACCGTAATAGTCAGCATCTATGTTTTTCCACATCCAATAGACTGCAGTTAGTTCTGAATAGTTTGGATTTTTGTGAGAAATATTTTTTCCTGTGTCGTCTCCTAAAATTTTTAAATCAATATTAGAGTTTAATTTTCCGGCATGAATTGGATTAAATAAATGTGATATTGTTTTTAATGTGGAATGAGGTTTGTGATAGGCAACCATTACAAATATTTTTTTTGAGTTCACGTTCTTTTACCTTAATCAACTTTAATTGGGATATGCAATTAATACTCTTTCATTTGTAGGATGAATTTTATACAAATTTAAGAATCTATATGTATAATTTAAATTCCATTTATTGATTAGTTTTGGTATTTCAAAAAAATCTTTTCCTGTGTGGTATAAGCATATTAATAACACTGGTCTATTTTTTTTAATTGTTTTTTCAGCTCCTTTAATAGCTTCTAACTCATATCCCTCTATATCCATTTTTATTAAGCCAACATTATCTTGTATAAAATTATCGATTGTTGTTATTTCTATTTTTTCACTATCTTTTGTTTTTAAGTTATTTTTTTTAATGTAAGAACTATCTAATGCGTTTTCTAAATATACATTTTTATTTTTATCTCCAAGTCCTTTTTTAATAGGAGTAATTAGTGGATTTAGATTATTTAATTTAATGGTTTCTATTAATTTGAGATAATTTTTAGTATCTGGTTCAAAAGAATATATTTTTTTAGGTTTTAGTTTTTCGAAAATTAATGCAGAATCACCTACAAAAGCACCACAATCTAAAATGTTCTTGTGAGCAATATTTGAAATTACTTTTTTAGGTATAATATCAAGTCCGTAGTTATGATAAAATGAAGATATGCCTACATTTGAAGAAGCTAATGTGTATTTTTTGTTATTGTAATTAATGTCAGTATAATTTGCATTTTTGAATTTAATATTTTTTCTAAAGAAGTCATCATATTTTTTAAAATAAGTTAAATCATCCTCAGTAAATAAATTATATGTAAATAATTGTCCTCTTAAGGCCATGTAAAGTTTATTTTTTATAAATTTGATTATTTCTTTTTTATCGTTATCATTTTCAAATAAATCTAAATTAAAATTAACCTCATGTGTTAAACTGTATTCTAAAAAGTTTAAACTCCATTTAAGATCAATTTCAGAATATTTATACTCTAAAGGATTTGTTTTTGTATTATGCTTAAGGTATAATCTGTACATTGGTTTTAACATCTTTTCTTTTAAAAATTTGGGAGTAATCATACTTATTTTAGTCAAATATATGTTAGTTTTATTTTTATTTGATTTTGCCCCATTTTCATGATATTCTTCAATTATTTCGTGTATGCATTTTAATATATATTTATTATTAATTTTCATAATTAGTCCCTTATTTCTTTTTATTTTAAAGTATTTCATAATATTTCTAAATAAAACTATTTATATACTTTTCTAAACCATAATATTATTATAAGTATGATAAGTAATCAAAAAGAAGATTGTAAATAAACAAATAAAAAGAATTAAAAAATATTTAATAAAAATGAAAACCTTAAATCTCCAATTCTAGAAGCATTTAATATTGTTCCTTTCTAATAAAAACTATTTTTAATAAATTGATTTAATGATTTTTAAAATTCTTTATACCTACTTATTATATAATAAAAAAAAATATATAAAAGAGTGAAAAAAATTTGAATGGTACTGTAAAATTTTATAACATTAACAAAAACTTCGGTTTTATTACTGGAGAAGATGGTAAAGACTACTTTGTTCACGGTTCAGGAATTGCTGACAATGAACAACTTAGAGATGCTATGCCAGTTTCTTTCGATGTTATTGAAGATGAAAAAGGACAAAAAGCAATTAACGTAAGAAAAGCTTAATTGTGTTCTTTTAAAACAAGATACACCACTTCGTGATGGGATTTAATAGTTTCATAACTGTGCAAATCTAATTTTCAGTCTAATTCATTATAGTCAGAACATTTGCGGTTAAAATTTTTACATAATTTTCATAAGGTTAATAAATAAGCTGTAATATCCTTTGAGATAATATTTATTTTATAGTATCTAAAAAACTCTTGCACTTGTGCAGGAATTTGATTATTCAATGTTAAATGCTTTGAGGATGCAACCATCTTCTAAACTCATTTTGTAATTTTTCTGATTAATTATTTTTATATTTTTTATTTAAATTCTTAAAATAATTTATTTTTTTAAACAATCTCATAAAATCTACTTCCTTACCTCTTTTAACAAACTAAAGATCTCTTTAACCTTAAAATATCTAAACATAAAAATAAATGACACATAAAACAGTCCACCAACCAAACAATAAAATAATACGTTTAAGGAGTTATTAATTACAACCACCTTTAAAACATCCTTTACTAAATAAATCCCAAACAACATAAGAATAGAAGAGATAAAAGGAATTACTAACTTTCTAAAGAAACCAAACTTGACTATATTCTTACTTACCTTTACATACATTCCAACAAATATTATTAACTCTGACAAAACAGTTGTTACTGCTGCTCCAACAATCCCAAACAAAGGAATTGCAATAAAGTTTAATACAACATTTACGACTGCTGCAATTAAGAATAATTTAAATAAATATTTTTGCAAATTATGAATAGTTAATATATTATTAAAGATCTGATTAAATGCATTTATTAAAAAGAAAATAATAACTACCTGAAAAGCAATAAATCCAATAACAAAGTCTTTTCCAAAAATTAACCTAATAATATCTTTTGCTAAATAGATTACCCCAAAAACCATTGGCAAAGCTAAAACTATTATTATTCTTGAATATTTGTCAAGTATTCCCTTAAACCTACTACTTTTATAGTTTCTAGAAAGGATTGGGAAAAATACTGTGGAAAATAAAGCAATAATTCCAATCAAAAACCCATAAAAAGTATAACCTGTAGAATATAACCCAACCTGATAATCATTTAACATAAAAGATATCATAAACTTATCAAAATTAAAATAAATAACTCCAAAGATTGTAGTTAAGGCAAAAGGATAGGATAGTTTTAGTTTACTTAATAAAAAGCCTTTCTTAAAAACTGGTTTAAATTTTATCTTACTTTTAAACATTTTCTTAAAGACATATATAATGTAAAATAGAACAATAACTGAGGATAAAATATAAGCTAAAGCCACACCAATTATCTTCAAGTTTAAAAAAACAACTAAAATTATAAATATAACAATCAATAACTTAAGTAACACTTCTTTTATTGATGAAAATTTCATTAACTCAAAAGAATTTAAATAAACTACCAAATATCCAGCTATTGATTGTGCAATCAAGTTAATTGCAAGTAATACTATTAAAACTTTAACAATTAATAGTTTAGGCAAAAGTAAAGTAATTAAAACTATTACCACAAAAAACAAAATATACAAATAGATCTTAAAATAGAAAAAATTATTAAAATATTTACTTAATAAAGCTTTTTTCCTACTAACATCTCTAAAAATTAAAATACCAGTCCCAACATCAAAAAAAACAGCAAACAAAGAAACAAAAGATAAAGCAAAGTTAAGTTGACCATAACCCTCAACACCTAAATATCTAGGAATAAGTGTTATAGTTACAATTGAAAGAAGATAAACAAATACCTTAGAGATTGTCAACCAACCAATATTTCTTACAATTGTTTTTTTTTCTGTGTTTTCCATAGTGTCATAATTTTTTTATTTTTATCCTAAATATAAATATATCTAAACAAATATAATATAATTAAATCAGAAAGTAATAAAAATAGAAAGTAAATTAATATAATTATAAAAAGTAAATTCTAAGTAAAAATAGAAATAAATCTAATACTTTAAAATAAAGAAGAAAATATGAAACCTATAGATAAATTAAGAAAAAACATAGAAAAACAAGATCTTTATGAATTCTTTGTAAATTATCTTGAAGAAACAAAGACTTCTAAAAAAAAACCTAGTTCTTATTAATAATTATTTTAAAGAATTAGAAAAAAGATATAAAGGAAAAGAGCTTTTAGAAATGAACAATTATATTTCTTCTATTAGAAAGAATAGTAACTCAAAGCTGTCACTTTTTATGGAATTACTAAAATCAGATATTTTATTTTTTAAAAGAAATAAAAGAATTAGATCATTAAAATCTAATTTAATTAAATTAAATAAAAATATACCAATCGATTCTACTCTTGAGTCAAAATATAAATTTGAAGCTTGTACTGAAACTTATTTAGGATTTTATCAGAGCTTTTCTTTCTGGAACATTAACAACTATTAAAGTTAAATTAAAAAACGGAGATAAGGTAGAATTTTTAAGATTGCTTGGTAAAAATTCTTTTGGAGACAAAGGAATATCTAATAACTTTAGCTTACACAAAGTTGGAGTAAATAAATTATTATTAAATCCATTTAGTAAAAATTTAGATGTTTATAGTTATAAAACAAAAAATGGCAAAATTACAAGTTTAAAAAAAGAATATGATTTAAATAAATATAAAAAAGAACTAAAGTTTGAATATTGCTCAAAATCAAAAATTTCTAGAAAGCAAAAGGAGACACAAAAACTAATTGTAGATCTATTAACAGAAATTAATAAGTTCTACACTAAAGATGGAGTTAGTGGAATTGAAAGGATGAAAAGATTAAAAAAAGGTTGGGATATAGGAGCTGAAAAGAAAAAAACAGAAGAAATTAAAAAAGCAAAAGATAGACAAAAAACTAAAAAAAATTTAAAAATGAAAAAAAGGAAATAAGACAGGCACTCTACATTTACACCCACATTCTAATTAATAATAAACTAATTAAAATTAGCAATAATCAAATGTTTTATAAATTTATATATCTTAAATATAATATAGTTTCTAAAAAGAGAAATATATAAAGAAATATAATTATAAGGTAAAAAACAGTTAACTTATGGAATATGTAGATTGGGTAATGTCTTTTGGAATTTTTATAATTGTCTTTGTTGGGATAATTATAGCTCTACCTAATTTTTTACCAGATATTAATTTACAAGAAAACACATATACTGCTAAAAGTGTTTATTCTAATCTCTTTGAAGAGATTAACACCTACACAGTTATTAATAATAATGACTTACAAATACACCCCTTTTCTATACCCCTAGAAAACAATTTTGGTAGAAGTGCTGGAATTAGTGTTGTTGAAGGGAATGTTGCTTATGGGCTTGTGCAAAATAAAACTAAATTTTATAACTTTGAAGCATATGATATTAACACAAATAAAATAATGCTGGTTAATGAGGACTTTGAAGACTACAATTACTTAGATACTTTTTTATTAGAGCAAGGAGCACTAACCTTTTCAAATGGTTCTCTTAATCTAAACAATATGGTAAGTCTTAAAACCAATTCTTCCTTCTTAGATTACACAGGCTCTCTTGATTTTAAAGCAGACAACATTAATGTCTATTTTAATTATATAGATTTAGATAACTATTATTTTTGTGAAGTTACTAATGAAGATGTCTCTGTTTTTGAAAACTTAAATGGAACAATTACCAAAGTTGGCTTTATAGATTACACAAAAACAAAAGAATGGAATAATGTTTCTTTTGGTTTTGTTGGAAATGATGTTTTTTGTGGAATCAATAAACAATTAATAACAACTACTAATAACTTAGATCAAAACCAAAGTTACATAAAAATAGAAGCAAACGACACAAACACATATGTTGATAATTTTAAAATTTATAAAAATTCTGACTTGGTTGTAGATACTATTAATAACCAAATTAAAACTACTGACCTAAATGTAAATGTTGAAAATAATGTTTTACAAATAAATGCTTTAGGCTTTGATTTTAATTTAAATTTTTTCTCAAATCTAAGTTACAATCCTAATAATCAAATCATAAATATTAAAGATGAAGAGAATGTTACAAGGGCCACCATATTTCCAAACTCAAATGAATTTTGGTTTAATATTAACAAAGAAGAAGATTTAAACATTTCTTCAAACATCTTACAACCAAAAGATTATGATTACTATATTGAAGATGATGGAACTAACAAATATGTTTGGACAAAAGTAGATCTTAAAGGAAATGAAACAAAAACTATTTATTTGTCAAAAGAAGGAACTAACACACCTAATGGAGATGAAGTTTTTGATTTTTTTGATGACTTTGATGGAACATCTTTAGACACACAAAAATGGAACAAGTTTGGAACTGAGTTTGGGGACATTGTTGTAAATTCTGGAGAACTAATAATAACTAATGTTACTAGCACAAAAGAAGAATATCTTGGGATCTTTTCAAATATAGATCATATGACTTTTGGAAAAGTCTTAACAGTTAGGTCTAAGATGAAAAGTGGGGGTTATGCAACATTATTTGGTTATGCTAGTCAACCTTATAAGCCAATTCTTCACAATGACAGCCTAACAGATGGTTTTAGTTGGTATGGAAAGGTTGATGATAAAAGTTCAGCTTTATCTTTTGCTTTTGGAACAAATTTAATTTCTAACAATTCAGTTTCTCATGATCCAAGCATCTATGCTGTTTACAATGCAGAATTGATTTCTCAAGAGAATCTTAAAATCTATAAAAATCAAAGTCTACAATACACACAAACAAACAAATTATATGTTCCTAACTACTCACTTCCAATTTATTATTCTACAGATGGAGATACTACACCAACCTCAATTACCTCAGATTATGTTTTTGTAAGAAAATATGTTTCTACACAACCAACAATAAATGTTTCTTATATAAATAATAATACTTACAAAGTTGACATAACTAATAACACTGCTAATGATCTTAACAACCTCCAAATTAAAATTCCAAACAACATTCTTGAAATTGCCTCTAAATCAGAGAGTTTGGTCTTAACAAATGATTATTTTAAAAAAAATAGTTCTTTAAAATTTACAAACAACAATAATGAAAATGTAGTTTTTAATTTTTTTGATAAATATAATAACACCATTGATTGTGATCTTACAGCATCTTCTAATGGAAACATAAACATTAACAATTGTCAAGATGATGCAACTGTAAAGTTAAGATTTTCAAGAACAGAGATACAAAACAATTATCCAAAAATAAATATTATAAAAACTAAAGAAAATATAATAACTAAAGAAAAATTAGATTTACTTGATCTTTTTTCAAAAAACCTTCCCTACTTTATAGAAGACTTCAACTCAGAATATAGTCTTTGGACAAAAGTAAATATACCTTCAGGTGAAACTAAAAAGATATATGTTTCTAAAGAGGAAGATTATCTTCCAAATGGAGAAAAAGTTTTTGAACTATTTGATGACTTTGAAGAAACTATCTTAGACACAGATAAATGGGAAGAACAAAAATTTGGTTCCCAAAATGCAATCATTTCTGTTGACTCAGGAGAGTTGACTCTTGCAGGAGAACCAGCAGTTGCCTCCTCAGCAAGCATACAGTCCCTAAAAACTTTTAAAAATGATTTTGTAGTTGAGATCAAAAACAAAATAAGTTCATCAAACTATAATGACTTCTCAATTGGGGATGGAATGATTTTTGAAAATATAGAGATGCCAGGAATTGCCTATTGGTACACTTCTTACGAGAATGGTTATTTTTTTAATTGGCAAACAACAAGTTCCCTTTCTATTTTCCATATAGAAAATTCTCTTAAAACTAGACTTAAACTTATCTCAGGAGTCTCACAACCACTTGCAGAGTGGCATAAACTTAATTACACCTACTCTTCTGATGGAAACATTATTTGGGGAAAAAACAACTCACTTTTAGGCTCAGCAATTGATGCTAACTTTATAAACACACATAAACATCTGTTAATCTCTCAAGGAGAATATTCAGATGGTTCTGGGGGACCAAGAAACTTAGATTATATATTTGTAAGAAGATACACACCTGTAACACCTACCATAGAAGTCAAAGAACAAGACACAAATCTTTACGAAATTGCAATTACAAATAATTCTCAAAATAATCTTGTTAATTTCCAAATTAAAATACCAAATAATATTCTAAATTTAAATTCAAAAACAGATAGCCTAAGACTATATACCTTAGATGACTATTATCTTTCAATAACTAACCAAGAAAAAACTTTAAACTTAGAAAAAGGAAAAAACAATTTTAATGTTTCAAAAGTCTTAGAAAGATACACCACCTACCTAAATGAAAATGGTGAAGAAGAAATTGTAAGAGTTGTTATTAAACCTAACTAAAGAAAAAGCTAGCAACTATAAAACAACTTTTAAAACAACAATCAAAATTACAAAAAAAATACTAGCACCAACCACAAACTCAGGACTTAACTTTGGACCTGATAAAGAATCATTAAATTTCATAATTCCAATTGAGGAACTTGGACCTTGAGAATCACTTTTTGTTTGTCTTAATTTCATAAAAACACACCTTTTTTAAAAATATTATATTAATATAAATAATATAAGATAAGTTATAATTAAATACCTTACCTTTCTAATATAATAAACTAAAAAATATAAAAGAGAAGAGTTATTTAAAAATGAGTCCAAAAAGAAAAAAACTGTTAACAAAAATCCTTATAATAATTGTAATCTTATTTATTGCTCTCTACCTATTTACCTGGACAGGAAACATAAGATGTAGTAAAGTTCCTGGGTTATGTGGGATCTATTGGGGTTCTCAAAGCCTGATTACAGGAAAGAGTCAACCATCTGTCTTAATTGTTTATGATCCTTATGATGTTGATGGGCTTGGAAACCCTTACCTTCTTAAAAAAACCCTAGAGGATAATAAAAGAGTTGGAGTTCATCCTGCAATTGAGAATATAAACTACCTAAGCCCTGAAAAGCTAAATGGCTATAGTTTAGTAATTGTTGAAAAAGCAAAACAAATCTCTACCAAAAACTTAGAGACTTTTATGAACTATGTCTCTAAAGGTGGAAGACTTATCTGGATTGGAGATGCAGGAACAGAGATTTCAAAAAATGAAGATAAACTTTTAACAACAGGAGATATTGAAGGAACTTATGACTCTAACATTATCGGAGGTTGGGCAAGATTAAATAATGATAATTATATGATAAGATTTGATGAATTTTTAGAAGTTAGATATATAACAACCTATTGCCAAATTAAAGAATGTATAGAAAAAGAATATAAGGTTCCAGGCTATAATAATCAAACAATCATAATAAAATATCCTGACCACATAAATGGAAAGTTAGTGCCTTCCTCAAAACATCCTCTTGTCTATGCTTTAAAGGACTACTTACCAACAAAAGATGATTTTGCGATAGTTGAGCTACTAAGACCAGTAGTGACTCCTCTAAAGTTAGACTTTGGTTCAAATTTATATAATAATATAGATAAAGATGTTTCTTTTGGTCAAAATGGAGTTTTCCCTTTAATTGTTGTTAGTAACTCCAACAGGGTTGTCTACTATGCACTTCCTCCTGAATACTTAATTGAAGAGGATGATGAGACTGGTTACTTTTCAATAATTGAAAACATGATCTCAGGGATGTTGAAGTAAAACTAAAAAATAAAATCTAAAAAGATAAAAATTAACATCTAAGATAAAGAATTAAAAGTTAAAAAAAATAATTATAATTAAAATAAAATTTTAAAAGAGAACCTATGATTAAGTCTTTAGAAGTAGTTATCGCAATTACAATTTTATTCCTATTTGTTATAATTGTTTTTCAATCTGTAGAAAAACCTCAAACAAATTATAATGAACTTACAAATAAAAATTATAGCCTTCTACTTGCAAAAGCAAAAAATTCAGATTTTAGAGATTTAGTTAGTGGTTCAGAAATTGAAGATGTTTATAATTCTTTATATGAGAGCCTAGACACCACCTACTCAATTAAGATCTGTAACTCCCAAAACCTAAATTGTGAAGAGTTTGGAGAAACAGTTCCAAGTGATTCTAAGCTAAGTGTTGTTGATTATTATTTCTTTGATAGTAATAAAACTTTAAGTGTTATTTCATGGATAGATTAAAAGAAAGAGGTTTTACCTACATTATAATTACAGTAATCTTCATCTTATTTATAAGTATGTACCTTTTGTTATTTAAGCCAATGATTGAAATTAATAACCAACCATATAACATTTCTAGAAATTATGTTATTGAGTTTGAAAAGATTCTTGAAAGTGGTTTAGACGAAAATATTTTAAATAATTTTAATTCTAATTTTTATGATTTTATAAAGTCCCATAACTACCAAGTTAGCTTATGCTCAATAGTTGATGCTGGAAATGATTTTATTTATGTTAGTAACTTTTTAGGAGAGGAATTTAATGGTGTTAATAATAAGCAAACAATCAGAGTTAGAAAGAGTAGTAACCCTGATTATCTTTACCTAAATAACAATTGTGTTCTTGATTATAATTCTCCAAACAAAAACATCTATTTTCTTTCTTTAACAGATAACTCCACTAGAACAATATTTAATAACTTTGAATCTAGTTTGGGGGAGAAAATATTAATTATAGATTAAAATTGAAATTACTTAAAATTAATGACTTTAAAAATAGATAAATTTATAAATGATATGATATATTATCTTAATATACTATATTGATAAGAAAATAAATATTAATTAAAACATAAAAAGGTGTATAAAATGTCAGAAGTAAAAGATATGATTAACATAATTGAAGATAAAAGCAATGGAATTACAGCTCATTTAGAAATTCTAAGAACCTTAGAAGAACAAAAGGAAGGAATTGATTCTGAAATTAAAAAGGCTAAAGATAAATTAAAAAATGAAACAATTACAAAATTTACATATGCTAAAATGCAAGAATTAAATCTTAAAAACTTAGAAGAAAACACAAATGAGAGAAAAAGAATCTGGAATGAGATTGCTGAAAATGTAAATGGTATTAGTGATAAACTAACTACTTTAAAAAATTTGTACAATACCAAATCTGAGGTAGAAGGAACTCCAAAGATTATTGAGAACAGTGAAAACTAAGGGAAAGTAAAAAAGGTAAATTATGATTTTCCCATCACCAAAAGCTCTAAAAGATTTTGTAGAAACAATAAAAAAGCTAAAGGATATAGAAAATAGTAGAGATCCTCTAGACTCAGAACTTTTTAATAAATTATACAATAAGACAATTACACCAAAAGAACTACTTCTTAAGCTTAAAGAAAAAAAACTTCTTTCAAGCTCTAAAAAAAAAGATGCAGAAGCCATAGTTAAATTAATTGAATATAATCATATTTTTTCTAAGCTTACAAAAGAACTAAGCTTAGCTGACTTTCCAATTTACGATATTAAAGGAAAATCTTTTATTAGTAAACTTTTACATCCTCCAAAAGAAGAACCAAAAGTTACTAAGAAGGTAAAACAGACTGTTGACAAAAAAGCACTTAAAGGAGAAATAATTACTAAACCTGAAATTGTGCCTGAACCTAAAAAATCATTAATCAATTTTGATTTTATTAAAAACTTATTTAATAGTAAACCAGAAATTAAAATTAAACAAGTAAGAGCAGACATCAAACAAATAACTCCTGCATTTGAACCACCAAAAGAACTTAAACCTGAAAATTACCAAATATTGATCCCAGGGTTTGCATATGCCTTTGTAGATGAAGAGAAAGAAGAAAGAGTCTACACTGTTGCAGAACCAGAACTTAATGCTTATGAAAAAAAGGTTTTAGAAGAAACTAAAAATGCATTGATAAACAAAATCTCTCTTGCTGACCTCTCAAATGAAATGCAGATGTATTCTTTAATTGATAAAATCTTTTTAAAAAATAAAGTGATATTAAATAAAAGCCAAAAAGACAAAATTGTATATTACATTATTAGACAGGTTAGTGGTCTTGACAAAATTGAACCACTAATGCATGATAACCTAATTGAAGATATTGAATGTGATGGTACAAACATACCAATCTTTATTGTTCATAGAAAATATGGACACATTGTTACAAACATAAAATTTGAAACAGAAAATGAACTTCAACAATTTGTAATCAAAATGGCTCATCTTTGTAAAAGTTATGTTTCATATGCCTCTCCTCTTCTAGATGCAATTTTACCAGATGGTTCTCGTGTTAATGCAATTTTAACATCAAATGTTGCAACAAGAGGTCCAACCTTTACAATTAGAAAGTTCCCTCAAAAGCCATTAACAACAATTGATATTGTAAATAGTGGAACAGTAACTTCTGAAGTTGTTGCTTACCTTTGGACACTATTAGAATTTAAAAAAAACATGATCTTTATTGGACCAACTGCTGGTGGAAAAACAACACTACTAAATGTTGTGTCATCATTTATTCCATCTGCACAAAGGGTTGTTTCAATTGAGGACACTAGAGAAATTAATCTTCTAATGGAAAACTGGATCCCTCAAATAACAAGACCTGGTTTTGGACCACCTGATAGTAGTGGAAAAAAATATGGTGAAGTTACAATGAATGATCTGTTAAAAGAATCATTTAGACAAAGACCAGATTATTTAATTATTGGTGAAGTAAGAGGAGAAGAAATGGCTTTAATGTTCCAGGGAATGGCATCTGGTCACTGTTCTTTATCAACTGTTCACGCAAAGAGTGTGGAGTCTTTGGTAACAAGGCTAACAACTCCTCCAATCTCCTTAGACATGTCACTTCTAACTAGCTTAGATATTGTTGTTGTAACTGGTTTTGCTGGAATTGGAGAAGGTAGAAGAGAAGTTAAAGAAATTGATGAGATTAGAGGATATAATGCTAAAGATAAAAAGATAGAATATGATGCTGTGTACAAATCAATTAACAAATACAAAGAAAAAGGTGCTACTATGGAAAGTGATCTTTTTACAAGCAAGTTACCTCTTATCTACAATAGTGAAATTCTAAAAGAAATTGCAATTGAATATAATGTTAATAGAAATAAACTTATGGAAATTATAACAAACAGAAAGAACTTTATAGAAGACTTGACTAAAAAACCACCAAAAGACTATATTGAATTTAAAAAGTTATTAACTGCTTACAAAAAAACAGAAAGTTTCTAAATTCTTTGTAGAGAAAAAATTTAATTGAATTAGAAAGAAAAATTGATTTTAGAAAGAAATATATAGTTTAAAAAAGAAAAACTAAATCAAAAAAAGTCAATTGAAAGGAAAATCATCATTATAAAAATCATCTTCTTTTACAAAATCTTTTTTAGACTTAGAAAGTTTTTTTGAAGATTTTCTTTTCCTTCTTGAATATATTATAAAAACTATGACTAACAAAAGAAGCATACTACCCACTATAAAATATGCTACGGGACTAGTAACAGACGTGTAATCCTCGACACCATCCCCTAAAATCAGTAGCACATTCTTTTTAATCAATTTCATCTCCATTAGCCCCCCACCTCCCCCATCATCACCTTTGTTGTTACTGTTGTTAAGAGAACCACTTATCTTTCCTACAGCATAATTTTCTTGAAGAATTGAGTATCTACTTTGCAAGTCATCAACTAGCTCTTGGTTCTTCCAATAAAGTCTATATTCTGAATTTAAGATCATTTTGATTGCTGAGTCAAGGTTTGCATACTTAGGCAAGTCAGGATCATAATTATATAACAAGGCTCTTACTTGAACAAAGTTTTTTCTATATCCTAGATTATCAATATACAATTGCATGTTGTTTCTTCCAACAGTCCCAGTCAACTTTTCTTTAATGTTTGCATAGAATGAGGAGGTAGAAGATAGATAATTATAAATTGAATTAATTTCTGAATTTAGATTGTTTGGAACAGAAATAAAATCTAAGACACTTCTTTTTGAAATATCATCAAGAACAGAATCAGAAACAATTATCTTAATTGCATTTTCAACAGACAAAGTATATTCTGATAGCTTGTTTGGAAGTTCTGAATAACCTTTAAAGGAACTATAAAATAAAGATAATAATGGTTCTGTTTTTTTACATGTTGGCAAATATCTAAAATCCTGTTGTTTTTCTAAAAGAACATATAGATTTTCTTTAATTTCTGTTAAGCTATTTATTAAGTTTACAATTTTGTTTTTAGAGTTGGTTACTGCTTGTTTAGTTTCATAAGAATAATCAGAATCAATTACTCCTTCGAGTCTTGATTTTTTAGAATTAAGCTCACTTATTAGTTTGTCGATCTTGTCAATCAGTTGAGAGGAAAGATAATTGCTTGTGTCTGAATAGGATAATTTCTTTAGAAGGTAGCTTGTCTTTGTTAGGCTAATGTTTTTCTCTGAGTCTTTACTTAGAAAGACTTCCCCAGATTCAAAAGAGACAGGTACAAAAAAAGAAATCTCTTGTCCAGAATTGATGATTGGAATTACAAAGAAGGTTTCTTCTTCACAAACAATTGCAGGTTGAGAGAAGCTATCAACCATTTCATTTTCAAACAAATAATTTTTAGAGATGTCTTGCGCAGTAAACAAAGATATTGCAAAAACAGAATTGGTAATTAAAATTATTGAAAATAAAATCAACACTATTTTTTTCATACTCTCATCTCAAATTTAATTTCTTTTTGTTTTAATTTAAGTTCTTTGTAATTAAGTTCTTTTTGTTTTAATTTAAGTTCTTTGTAATTAAGTTCTTTTCTTAATTTAATTTATGTGCTTTGTAATTAAGTTCTTTTCTTAATTTAATTTATGTGCTTTGTAATTATGTGCTTTGTAATTAAGTTCTTTGTAATTAACTTCTTTTCTTAATTTAATTTAAGTTCTTTGTAATTAATTTAATTTATGTGCTTTGTAATTAAGTTCTTTGTAATTAATTTAATTTCTTCAAATAATATTACACATATTATTTATAATTTATAACTTAAAGTATTTATAAGTGTTATTATCCTTGATTAAGTTATGTTTCATTCAAATTATTTTCATCAACATCTCCAGAGTCTTCTTGCTCATCAACTCTACTTGCAAGTAACTTATAAAAAATATAAACAAAAAGTAAACCAAATAAAGAGAAGGCAATTGCAAAATACAATTGAGCAACTGATGCAAAGATGACTGCAAAGATTATTGCAAAATATTTTTGAATAACAATCATTATTGGCATTGAATTGAATGTTTCTAAGATTTGGTTTTTTAAAGTTACATCATTTAGGTCAGGAAAAGCCTTTTTTATTTCTTCACTTGTCTTTTTAGAGCTAACATCTAATTTTGTATCCACAATAAAGTTTGTAAAATTGGTAACCTTTGGATCATTTACTTTCTCCAAGTCTTTATATTCAGAAGAGTCAGTTACAAACTCTAGAGCTGCCTTTGTGCTTACCTGTCCAATATTGTATGAAGTGCCCAACCAATTACTAATATCATCTCCAACAAACATGTTTACAACTCCTACTTGCATACCTAAAGCATAATCCTCTTGAGAAGGGTAGATTACTATTAAACAGATAATTAAGATTACAACTGTTAAGAGTATACTGATTTTAGAATTTGCATAGTTTGATAAAACACTAATCTTTGTTCTTTCTTCAAATTTGTTATATGTTAAAATTGAAAGAACTATGTGTGCTAATAAATATAATAATCCAAAAAGTAAAAAGTGAGCTGTTGCTCCAAACAGAAGGTAAGCTAAAATAAAACCTACAAAGATCCCAATTGAAATTTCTATAAGGTCTACGTTTCTTTCTCTTCCAGTTGACATGGCTATACAGATTGAGGAAGTTAATGGAAACAATAATAAAAAGAATAAAAAATTAAAAGTAAAAAGAGTATTTGCAATTGAAGGAAGATCAAAGATTGCTAACAACTTCAAAGAAACATTAGAGGCAATTAGAAAATATGACCAAATAAGAATAGAGAAAGTTATTAAAAACATTTTTAAAAAACTATATTTTGAAAAAACGTTACTACTGCTCAATTGCATCAATTCCTACTAAATCAATTAATCCTTCTTCTTTTGAGATAATAAAAGTTGTTTCAGCTTGAGAAACATAACTTCCCTTAACATCAATTAAGACTGGATGACCGTAGATGATTTCATTTTTAATTAATTCTCTTAAAGCAAATTTTCTTGAAAAAGAAGACATGTCTTTTCCTATCCAGAATTCAGAGAAAGGAAGTCCTTTAAATTCTTTAATCTCTTCTAACAATTTTTTTGCATCTTTGTTTCTTATTGCTCGATCTTCAGCATGTTCAAAGATTAAAAGATCTGTGCCTTCATGAACAAACCCACTTCCAGTTGTTGCAAATGGTTCTATTGCAAAGGGTTCCTCATAATCACTAAACTTCTCTTGCATAAAATTATCTACATTTGGAATTGAAGGAGAGTTATGTGCAACATATTGTGCAAGGTAATGTCCTGTAAGATTTGCAACTGGTAAAAATCCAAATTCTTTAATTTTATTTTCAATTATTTTTCCAACATCTGAAATTTTTGCATTCTTGTAATTATCTATCAAGAAGTCTTTAGTTGCTTTTAGAGCTTGAAAGCTTGCATCTTTTAGTTTTTGATGTTTGTTGTTAAAGATTAGGGTTTGGGCAGAGTCTGTGATGTGTCCATCAATAGAAACACCTATGTCTACTTTTAAAACATCATCTTCTAAAAGTATTCTTTCTTTCTCTAGATCATAGCTGTTATGTGCAGCTTCATTGTTTACTGAGAGATTGACTGGCCAAGCAGGAAAAGCTCCTTTCTCAATTATAAAGTCATCAATCTTTCTACCAACCTTTGATAAGTCAACTCCTGGCTTAATTATCTTTTTTGCAAACTTATGTGTCTCTAGGCTTATCTTTCCTGATTTTTTTAAAATTTCTAAACTCATTTTTATTTCACTTCTTTTGTTTTTTTAGAAACTAATTTTTTTAATTGTTTTTTATATTTTACTTTTCTAAATTGTTTTTTATCTTTTAAATTTTAATTAATTTTTTGATTTTAAATTGTTTTTTAATTTTAAATGTATAAAGCTTAATTAATAATTTTAATTTTAATTTTAATTCTAAATTTTAAAGTTATTTTATTTTCTTACAACTCTTTTATGTTTTCTTTTCTGCTCTTTTCTAGAAAAGATAAAGAAAGCAACAAACACAACTAATATGATTGGCAAGAAATATGGTAAGTCAGGGACAGGAATTTTTGAAGCACCCTTTCTTATTGTAAAGTAAACAGAGGACATATTATTACTTTGATTACCTGCTTGTTCCTCAATTGAAGCTCTTAAAAGATAAGGTTGTGTAGAACTATTTTGATCAATATCAAGAAAATATGTTTCTATAGAACTTGAATCTGAAGAAATTGTAACAGAATAATCAACATCAAAAACAAGATTAGCAGAAGGGGAATAGATCATTATACTTAAAGGAATGGTAGCTTCTGAAGAACTATTGTTTGCTAAAGTAATATTTACTTCTAATTCTTGCCCAGAAACTATACTCGTAGGCACTTTAAGATCAACTATCCCATAATCAGTATATGCAAAAACACTTGTTGTAAAAAATAATAAAAACATAATTATAAATAAACTTTTTTTCAAGAAAATCACCGTCTTTTTACTTATATAGATATTATTAAAATATATCTATCTAATATAGATAGATTAAATACTTAAAAACCTATTGTTTTTAAAAAAAAGAAAAAATCTAAGAAAACTTAGAATCATAAGTTCCTTGATCTATTAATTTAATTACTTCTTTAATAGGTAGGTTGTCAATAGTAACACCCATTGTTCTACAAGACCCTGCAATCTCTTTAACTGCTGACTTTTGTTCTTTAGAAATTAGTTGTGGGAATTTTGCTTTTGATATCTTTAATATTTGATCAAAACTTAAATTTCCTGTAACTTCAGTTCCTGCCTTTCCAGTTGCAGTCTTTAAATTTAGTTCTTTTTTTATTAAAGCACTTGTTTGAGGAGACCCAACCTCAATTGTGAATTTTTTCTTATTATCAATAATTATTTTTACAGGAATCTGTATACCTTGTAAATCTTTTGTTTTCTCATTAATTGCATTTACAACATCCATAGCATTTATTCCTAAAGGACCTAAAGCTGGACCAATTGGCGGACCTGCATTTGCTTTTCCACCATCAACTAAAACATTTATTGTAGCCATTTTATAATCACTCTCTTAATTTTTAATTCTTTTTTTTATTTTTAAATTTGTTCTTAATTATTTGATTTTTTAGGTTTTTTAATTGTTCTTTTAAATTTAAATTATTTTAAATCTGTTTAATTTAACTCAGCACCTTAATATTCTCTGCTTTAATTGTAATTGGGATTTTTACAGTAGCATCAAACAATTCAATAACAACTTCTTCCTTTGCCAAGTTAACTCTTATAACCTTTGCTCTTGAACCCTTAAAAGGACCTAATATTATTTCAACTGTTTGACCAGGCTTAATTGCTGTCATCAACGGTCTTGACTCTAAGACTCCTGCAATCTCTTTAATCTCAATTGTTCCTTCAACTATCTTTCCACCCTTTATGTGAGGCACATTATGTATTAGAAGCTCAGCTGTTTTTTTAGAATCAGCTTCAACCAAAAGATAACCTTTTAGATCTGCCATTTCAACAAGCGAATATACCTCTAATTCATTTTGTTTTATCTTATTATATAAAAGGTCCATAATTACTTTTTCTTGACCAACAGTTGTCCTTATTGTAAAAATCATATCTATTCCACCATCTTAAAAAAAACTAACAATTAGTTTTATTAAATAACCAACTACACCTATTAAAATTATACCTAACCCAATTATTTTTGCCATCATCCAAAATTCCTTGTTTGTTGGTTTTTTAGATATGGATAATATTCTTCTTGAAGAAGAAATAAAATCACCTAATTTACTCATAATCATTCACTTTCTTTAAACATCATTTGTTGTTTCTAAATCTTGTTGTTTCTAAATCTTGTTATTTCTAAATCTTGTTGTTTCTATTCTAAATCTCACTTTCTTTAAACACTATCAATCTCTAGATCTAAATCTCTATTAGAAGAATGTTCATAATCATCATCTAGGTAAGGTATGTTTGCACCTGCAATCACAACCATAACCTTTACTTTCTTTTTAGCAAGGTTATCATCAATCATTGCACCCCAAATAATATGCGCTTCATCATTTATCTTAGAAGCAACAGTCTCAACAATCATCTCCGCTTCTTTTAAGGTAAGATCATTTCCACCAAGAACATTAACTAATGCTCTAGTTGAGCTAGAAATATCTACGTCTAATAATGGAGAAGTCAAAGCATTCTCTACAGCTTCCATGGCCCTAGATTCATTTCCTTTCTCAACAGATGATTCTCCAACACCGATCATTGCTATTCCACCTTTTGTAAGAATAGTTTTTAGATCAGCAAAATCAAGATTTATAATTCCTGCCTTTGTTATCAATTCAATTATTCCTTTTACTGCCTCTGTTAGAATCTTATCAACTTCTTGAAAAGCAATGTTTAAAGGCAAGTCAGGAGCAATCTCTAAAATCTTATCATTTGGAATAATAATTAAAGTGTCTACTTCTTTTTTTAGTTTCTCTAAACCAGCCAAGGCATTATCAATTCTTCTCTTCCCCTCAACTGCAAAAGGTAAAGTCACAACACCAATTGTCAAAGCTCCTGATTCTCTTGAGATCTTTGCCATAACAGGAGCAGCACCAGTTCCAGTACCTCCACCCAATCCACAAGTTACAAAAACTAAATTTGAACCTTTACAGATTTCAAGAAGTTCCTCTTTTGATTCTTCGGCAGCAGAAGCACCAACATCTGGGTTTGATCCTGCACCTAAGCCTTTTGTTGATTTTTTTCCAATTAAAACTTTTTTATCAGCATTAACTCTAATTAAAGCTTGAGCATCTGTGTTAATTGCAATTGTGTTTGCACCTTCAACCCCAACAGAATTAATTCTTTCAATTGTGTTATTCCCACTACCACCAACACCAATAACAAATATCTTTGGTAAAGAAGCTTCTAAAAAAGCTTCAAGTTCCTTATTACTTTCTGTATTATTCAAGTTTAGTTCACCTCAAAATTAATAAAATAATATAATCAATCATATTATAAAAGAAGTATAATTATACATATATAATATGTAAAGAAAACCTTTAAATATAATACTATTAAATAAATTAATAAAGAGGAAGGTGAAAGTAATGGTTGTTACTGAAAAAATTAGAAAAATTGCACAAGATATTAAGGATATTAAAATACAGGGAGCCAGTAATATTGAACTTTCTGCAATTGAAGCAATTAAAGAATTTATAATTGAGGATAAGAATAAAAGTAAATTTGTAGAAAATTTGCAAGAAAATATTAATCATTTGGTTAAGCAAAGACCAAATGAACCTAAACTTAGAAATTCTCTTAACTATATTTTATATAAGGCCTACTATTATAGGCTAGAAGATAATAATAAGAAATTAATAGAAGAAATTAAAAATTATAAAGAAAATACAGAAAAAGGTAACTTTAAAGTTTCTGAAATTGCCTCTCAACTTATTGAAAAGGGTTCTAAAATATTGACCCATTGTCATTCAACCTTAGTAGAGAATGCTTTTAAGATTGCACATGATAAAGGGGTTGATTTTGAGGTCTATTGTACAGAGACAAGACCTAGGTACCAAGGAAGGATTACTGCCAAAAATTTAAGTGATTATGGAATCAAGACAACAATGATTGTTGACTCTGGGGTAAGTCAAGTTCTTAAAAAATGCGATTATTTTTTTACAGGTGCAGATGTTATTTTTTCTGATGGATCAATTATGAACAAGGTTGGAACACACACAATTTCTTTAATGGCAAATAATTTTAAAACACCACACATAATCCTTACAACCACAAATTGCTGTGAGATGGATGCTATGTATAACATCAAAGGAACAATTGAAACAAGAGATGTTAATGAAGTTTGGGAAGAAGAAAAGAGACCAAAAACCTTACAAATATTAAATCCTGCTTTTGATATTATCCCAAAAGAGTTGATTGATAAATTTATAACTGAAGTGGGTGTGTTTTCTCCAGAGACTTTGCATCTTTGGGTTAACCAGGATAAGTTTGAGAGGTAGACATTTAAAACCTTTTATTTAGTGATTTAAATTTATGATTTGAAATTGGAATTTATAATTTGTAATTGTAGCTTTAGTCTTGTGCTCTATAATTATTAATTATGATTTGTAATTGTAATTATAATTTTATGAATTAAAAAGGATTTTAAAAGAAATCACCCAAACCCTTTTGCTTTTTACCATTTACAAGCTCATCTTTGGAAACATCAAAGACTTCTAAGATTGAGAAGACTGCTGGTAGAAGTTGATTGTTTAAATAATAATCAACATCATATTCTTTATCTTTTACAAACTCAACTAGTCTTGCTTTTTCGGAAATGGTCTTAGATGGTTTGTCTGTAATAATGTATTCAATTACTTCCTTTTCAGAAACATTTGCTCCTCTTTTTCTCCCATCTAAAACTGCAGACATTGCAGGGTTAATATTTTTGTATTTTGTTATATTTTTTCTAACAAAAGATTGGATTATCATCTTCTCTAATGGCACTTTCTTTTCTTGCAGATCTAAAATTGCTTTTTTAACTAAGTTTATTGCTTCTTTTGGATCTTTTTTTTCCAGAACCAACTCTAAGACTTTCTTTTGAACCTCTTTTACAAAAGGGCACCAGTCCCTTCTTACAAACTCAAAGCCCTTAATCTTTAAAGTCCCATCTTCCTTTAGTAAAGCATATTTTTTTTTAGCTGCTCTTTTACCATCTCTTGAAAGCACAAAGATCCCTGATTTGAAAATATCCTCTAGTTCTAAAAACATTGATTTTGGAAGATCTAAGTTTATTTTTTCTAAATCCTTTTTTAGTTTAGAAAGATCTTTAAATTTTATAAAACAAGAGTCTGTGTCTGAATAGATAACTGTGTAACCCTTATCTTCAAAAGCCTTAATTGTGTTTTGGATTTTTGTTCTTACCAAATGATACATGATGTCTAAGCAATTTCTACAATACCATCTTGCTCCTGCAAAACCCATATACCCATAAGTAGAGGCCAAAAGCACTTTTAATGCAAATTGCTTTGCAAAAAGAGATCTATATTCTCTTGAGTCTTTTTTTTCTAAACCCTTTATCTTTTCTTTAATAGAAATTCTAAGAGCTAAAAGGGAGCCTAAGATTTTTGGAACAAAGCCTTTTGGTTCTTTTTTAATAAATTTGTTTAAAACAGAATTTGTATTTTCTTCAAAGACATCAACAATTGTTTCTGGGCTAATGTTGTATGCAATTATTAAAGAGATGTGGTAACTTCTAAAGTCAACAACGGCAATATCTTCATGAAGCCCAGCAATTGGTTTTTTAACAAAAGCACCTTGGAAAGTGTATTTATGTCTCTGGCTTATTTTCCAACCATCTGGTTTGTTTGGGACTAATTGATTGTTGTTTACAAAATAATCAATAAACAATCTTTCAACCATAGCTCCAGCAGAAGTCCTTAAGATATCAAAAAAAGGAGCATGAACAAGTTTTGAAATTTCATTAACAATGCTGTAGTAATTGATCCCTAAATCATGGGTTGCAGAAACATCATCCAAATTATATTCAATTAATTTTTTATAGTCTTTGTCTAAGTAACAGTCCCTCATCTCCTTTGGGCCTAAAGATAATTTTTTATTACCTGTTATCTTTTGGTATACAGAGTTAAGATCTAATTTTGAATGATTAAAAACCTGTAGATAGTTAAGTAACTTTATTAAAACATAAACATCTAAATGGACAGAGCCTTCTACAGACACAGATTTTTTACTACTTTTGTGAAAGCATATTTTTTTCTTACCAAAATCTAAAACCTTAGAACTTAAAACCTTATACCTCTTAGAAAGATATTCAAAATCAAAACCATCTCCGTTATATGTGAAGATGACATCTGGGTCTTTCTGTCCAACAAATAATGCAAAGGACTCTATTAGTTTAGTTTCTTCTGAAAATAAAAAGACTTTAAACTTAGTTTCTTTTTCTAACAACTGTTTAGTTTTTTCTAAATTAACATCCCCAACTAATAAAAATACAAAATTGTTATCTAAATTATCACTTATAGCTATAGAGATTACAGGAGAGTCATCTGGTTTTGGAAACTCTAAACTACTAGATGGTAAAACCTCAATATCAAATGTTAAATAATTTAAATTTTCAATCAAGATGTTATCTAAGACTTTAAAATCTAAGACTTGATTATCTTTATCTACAGTAAAATTTAATTTTGAAAAATTACAAATCTTATAATCTAAAAAGAACCTATGCACCAAAGAGAGATCATATTCTCTAATCTCATAAGGACTACTTAAGTAAATATCTTTCTCTAACAGATGATTTTTAGAACTCATAAAAGAGTCAATATCTTCAAATTCTAATTTATATATAAAATCAGAATCTTTTTTTTCAATTTTTGTAATTTTTTTCAAACCTCTTAATTTTGTTTCTAACTTTTTAAAATCAAGAGGAGAAGCTTCAAATTTTAGAACTAAATAAAAGTAGGGAAAGAAAGAAAAAGAATATGTGCTTTTAGAACTCTCTTCTCTAATTACTAACCTTAAAGAAGAATCATAATAAACATCTATCAATATCCCAGTTTTTGAAAAAATATCTTTGTTCATATCTATAAATAATTAATAAAGGGAAAGAAATAAAAAAGAGAAAGAAAAAAATTAAAATATAAAACTTACCAAATACATAACAATTAAAATAATTATTACAAATAAGAAATTTGGTAAAAATGTTTTATATTTGTACATTTCTTTTACAAGATAGTATATCATTGAAATATAATAGATAAACACAACTATGAAAAGTATAACTAAAAGAGTAATTCCAAAAATTGCCCAACCACTAATCACAGGCATAGCTGTCGAGCTATATGCTAATAATGGGTTTGCTAACACGTCTCTAAAGTAAGGAATAATTTTTGGTAAAAAAATCATTGTTATTATTGAGGTTATTAACATTGCAAAGATTGTTACTACCTTAAAAGATGCAAGGCCTGAAAGTATTTTTTTATAAGCATTCTTTTCAATTCTTTTATTTCCCTTAACTAAATAAAGAACCAAATATAAAACTAAAGCAACTAATAACCAACTTAAAATAAATGATTCAACAACTCTTGATAAAAAGATTTTGCCAATATCTGAGACACCCAAAATTGAAAAAAGTATCATTTCAATAATTATAGAAAATAGGATAACTACTCCAGCTACTTGTGCATTTACCTTATTGTAAAAACTATTAACTAAATTTTTTGGAGTCAATTTTACAACTTCTTTTCTGTCATCAACCAAATTTTTTTCTTTTCTAACCATAAATATCTACACACCTTAAATTTAAATATTTCTAATCTATTTAAACACCATAAGGTTTATTTATGTTTCTTTTTTTGTAAAGAAAGCTTTTTAATTTGTTTTTATCATATTATATAACTTAAAAAGTATAAATTATAACTTAAAAAGTATAAATTATAACTTAAAAAATTTAAATTATAACTTAAAAAGTATAAATTATAACTTAAAAAATTTAAATTATAATAAAAGATGGTGAAAAATATGAGTGATTATGATATAAAATTCGCACAAGTAGGACAAATGAAATTAGGACAATTTATTGTTATTGAAGACGTAATTTGTAAAATTGATTCAATGGATAGATCAAAACCAGGAAAACATGGAGCTGCAAAGATTAGGATGACTGCAACTGGTGTTTTTAATGGTAAAAAAATGAATCTATTAAAACCAGCAGACACAGCTGTAGAGGTACCTCTACTTGGTAAAGGTAATGCTCAAATAATAGCTGACCTAGGAGATAAATATCAAGTTATGGATACTGCAGATTATCAAACATACGAAATTGACAAAGCAGATTTTAAGAATCTAAACGCAGGTGATAACATAGAATATTTAAAAGCTGGTGCGCTTATAAAAATTGTTAGAGAAAAGAGTGGAAATGAATAGAAAAAATTTCTATTTCTTCTAATTCTTTAATTATTTAATTTATTTATTCTTTAATTATTTAATTTATTTATTCTTTAATTATTTAATTTCTTGTTTTTTAAACAAATGATTTCCTTTTTTTACAATTCTTTTTTCTGAAATGTTTGTAAATTCTAATTTTAAATTATCTTTATTGTTTGCATCTAAACCTAGTTGATCAAAAATCTCTTTCCATTTGGTTGTAAAGATAGGGGCAAGTTCAACTGCTAAAATTCTTATAGTTTCAAGCAAAGTATAAATAACTTGATCAAACTTTTTTGGATCTTCTGTTAACAACTCCCAAGGTTTATTGCCCTGAACATATTTATTTGCAAGAGAGGACAATTGGAATATCTCATTAATTATTTTTGTTAGTTCATAATTTTTATATAGTTTAGAAATTATTATTATTTTATTTTCAATTTCTTTTACAAAACTTTCATCTCTAAAAAATAAATAACCAGTTTCTTGATTTCTTTTACTTGCAAGAGTAATTACTCTACTTAAAAGATTACCTATGTTTGCAACAAGATCAGAATTAATTCTTTCAATAAAATTCTTTTTTGAAAAAGAACCATCCTCTCCAAATGATATTTCTCTAATCACATAATATCTAAAAATATCTGAACCATATTCCTTTACATATTCTAAAGGGTAAACAACATTATTAAAGGACTTTGACATCTTCATGCCTTCGCTAAGCCACCAACCATGTGCAAACTCAGTTTTTGGAATTTCTAAATTTAAAGATTTTAAAAATATTGGCCAGTAGATGGCATGAAATCTGAAGATCTCTTTACCCATAACTTGAAAATCAGGCGGCCAAAATTTTTTGAAGTTGTCAGAATCAAGCCCCCCTATCCCAGAAACATAATTGAATAAAGCATCTAACCACACATAGATTGTGTAATTTTCATCAAAAGGTAAAGTTATACCCCACCCTACTTTCTCCCTTGAGATACATAGATCTTCTAAACCTCTATCAATAAAAGCAAGAATTTCATTTTTATTACTTTCAGTTTGTAAAAATTTTGGATTATCTAAAATATATTGTTTTAACCATTTTTGATATTTTGAGATTTTAAAAAAATAAGCTTCTTCTGTTTCTTTTTTAACATTGTGCCCCAAAGGACATTTATCTTTAATAATATCTTTAGATGTAAAAAATGATTCACAATCCTTACAGTAATATCCAACATATTTACCTTTGTAAATGTCTTCATTTTCTAACATCTTAGAGGCAATCTCTTTAACAAGAGAAATATGTTTTTCATCTGTGGTCCTAATAAAGGCATCATAGGAGATGTCAAGACTTTTCCATTCTTGTTTAGCATTAGAAACTAGATTGTCAACAAACTCCTTTGGCAAGATCCCCTCCTTTTTAGCAGCATCTTCTACCTTTTGACCATGTTCGTCTGTTCCTGTTAAGAAAAACACATCACTACCAACCAACCTATAATATCTTGCAAAGACATCTGCACAGATGGTTGTATAAGCATGCCCTAAATGGAACCTACCACTTGTATAATATATTGGAGTTGTTATATAAAATTTCTTTGGAATTTCTAAATCTAACATAAATATCACATTCTAATAATATTATTATAAATAATTAAAATTATAAATGGTTTTAATATTTTTATATTTAAGAAAGAAATACTTTTTTATAAATTATCTTAAAAAAAGAAAAATAATATAAAAAAATTTACAACTTGGACTCTTATAAAGGTCTAAATTGATCTGAAATTCGACTTGTATATAAGTCTAATATTTTTCTGTAAAAATAAGAGGGGTTTCTAAAAAAAATTAAAAATAATCTTTCTAAAAATTAATCTCTCAAAAGTTTAAATTTCAATTTCAAAACCACAAACAGGAACAGTGTAATTATAATTGATTAACACTTTTGGATTTAGTTCACCAATTGTCCCTACAACCTTATCATCTACAAGCACAGTTGCAGATCTCCCAGCCATATAATAATTATAATCTTTCTTCTCCAATTTCAATTCATAACCCAAAACATTTACAAGTCTTAAAAGAACAGAAGAAATCTCTGTAAATGTGATTTTAGAATCTGCAATCACACAAGATGTTTTTAACACATTTTTAGATTTAACATCTTTTGTAAGATCTTCTACAACCACAAAATCACAAGCAAATATTTTTTGAGGATAACTTCTGTGTTGATTAAAGGTTAATGTTTTTAATAATTTTGGAAGTAACCAATTACTTACAATATTTAAAGAACTTTCAGCAGAAAAGCCAAGCTTAACATAATCTTTCCCGGCTATTAAAAAATCATCAAAACTATTTTTTGTAGAAGACAAAGTAAGTGGCATAATTTCTACAAAGCCCATGTTACACATAATATTATTTATTTGTTCTTGCTTAATTGAGACCTCTAGTTTTTCAGCAACAGAAACAACTCTTGACTCTTTTGGAATTATGTTTGAAAAACCATAAGCTCTTGCAAGATCGTCAGCAACATCATTATCATGTAAGACATCTGTTCTAAACTTTGGAACTATTAATTCTAATTTGTTATTATCAATTACTTTTGAAACATACATCATTCTTTCTAGTAACTCTGAGGCAAGATTAATATCAATGTCTGTTCCTAAAACTTGATTAAGGTAATCAATTGAGACTTGCATTGTTGGTTTCTTGGGATTTGGAGAAACAATTTTTAAGTTTGGGTAATTGACTTGTAGAGAATAAACTTTCCCTCCAATATCCTTAAACATCTCTACCAAAATATTAATTGTGTATGATAATTTTGATAAATTTTGACCAGTACATTCTATGAAAATCTCTTTTGTATTTTCAGTTACTTTTCCTGTGTCTAAAGAGTTTATGATTGGAGGCATTGACAAGATTTTGTTATTTGAATCTATAAAAACTAATAGTTTTTTTTTACCTCCCACAAGTTTAGAATAAGCAACACCTGTTGGATGTTTTTCTAAGATTTCTAAACCTGTCATCTCTTGTGTTTCTCCAAGTGGCACAAACTTAATGTCCTTTGGAGCCTTTGCATCAAAAGAAATTGGAAATTTTATTTTATCTAATGGATAAACTCCAATTGCAATTGATTTTCTTTTTCTTCCATAAGTCACGTGTAATTTTTCTTGAATATTAATAATTTCTTTTATTTTTTGATCATCTAAATTAAGGTCTTTAACAACAGCTGACATGGTGTAAGCCCCATAATCTACAACTGATTGAGAAACATTTACTTGTAAATCACTTTCCATTACTTCTATGGGCCTATATTTTTCAACATCTAGATATGCTTTTAGCGCTCTTGAAAGGCCATAAAAAGACAATAAATCTACTCTTTCTGCAGTTACCTCAATTTTTAAAAGATCCTCTGCTTCAACATACCCATCAATCTCTAAACCAAATTCAAAAAGTATACTTTCCAAATCTTCAATTGAAAGAGCAGGATTTTTTAATTCTTGTTTTAATTTTTCAAAACTAATCTCTATTGTTGCCATATTTTATCTTTATTTAAATCTTATATTTTTTTATTTTATTTAAATTAATATTTGCAATTTAAATCATTACAATTTACAAATTACAATTTACAAATTGCGATTTACAATTTACGATTTACAAATAAAATCTTAACCTTCATTTTATTTTTCTTGGAGGCAAGGTATATGATCTTAACCAATCAATATCGCACTCATCCCCGTAAATGTCTTTAATATTTCTCTTACCATAAACAAGCATTGCAATTCTCTCAATACCAATTCCCCAAGCAATCACATCCCCTTCTATTCCGTAAGGTTCTAATGATTCTTTTCTAAAGACACCAGAGTTCATAATCTCTGCCCATTTCCCTAAGCTAGGCAAATATGCAAACACCTCAACTGATGGTTCTGTGTAGGGATTGTAAGTTGGCTTAATCTTTATGTTTTCAATACCTAGCTTTTTAAAAAAGACTTTAATAAACCCAATCAGATGTGCTAAAGAAAGTCCCTTACCAATAACAAAACCCTCAGCATGATGAAATTCAGGCAAATGTGTAGAATCAATTGTCTCGTTTCTAAAAACTTTTCCTATTGAAAAATATTTACATTCTTTCTTTTCTTCATCTGTAAGTTCATAAAATTTTCTGTAAGTTGCAGCAGTTGTATGTGACCTTAAAACCAATTGTTTAGCAGCCTCTATATCCCACTTATACTGATGACCTAAAGATCCAGTCTTTCCACCACTCTCATGAACCAATGCAATTTTACCTGTTAACTCCTTGTCAGGAAGAGTGCCTTTGTCTGGCAAATAAAAAGTATCTTGAATCTCTCTCATAGGATGGTCTTGAGAAATAAACATAGAGTCCATTGGCCAAAAAGAGGTCTCAACATAAGGACTTGTCATTTCCTTAAACCCCATCTCTAAATATAAATCCCTTATATAGTAGATGATCTGTCTTAAAGGATGAATTCTTCCAATCTGTTTTGGTTTAGGTAATTTACTAACCTCATATTCTTTAAACTTAATATCTTTATATTCTCCTGACTTTAAAAGTTTAGAACTTAAAAACAAAGTGTTGTCTTTAACAACTTCAAAATCAGCATCTTCTAAAAAAGTATATCTTTTTTCTGTCATTTGTTTTTTAAGTATTAGTTTTCTTTTTAAAAGAGCATCAATTACCTTTTGATCACTAACTTCTTTTATGTTTTTTAAATTGTCTAAAACTTTATTAATTAATTTATCATAATCAGCTTTTACAACAATTACCCCTTTTTCAATTGAAATTAGGTTATTATTCTTTGCAATCCCAAAAGCTAAAGAACAATCATTTTTTGAAAAGTTATTAATCTCTAAGTCTTTAAGCTCAGAAACCTTTACAACATTATTCTTTAAATAATCACAAAAATGCTTTTCAACAAGTCCCTCTTTGACTGCTACCTTTCCAATTTCTGAAATTTCATAAAAATTAATTACCTTTATTTGTTCAGAAATAATATTATTATCTTTTAAAAGTTCTAAACTTCTTCTTACAGAGTCAGTATCTTCTTCTAAATTGTTTATAAGTTTTTCAAAAGAGATTTCTTTATTTGATTTTATATGATCATATACATTTTTATCAATTTCAGTAAAATTTAATTTCATAAATACTCACATGTAAATAGATATAGAAAGAATACAAATATAAAAATATTTATTTTAATCTAAATCATCAAAAATATCTTTTTTTTCTTTTTCTCTTTTAATTTCAGAATTTTTAATAACAAAAGCTCTAATTGACTTTTTTAGTTTAGGTTTAAAAAATAAAATAAAAACAGAAAAAAGTATTAAAATTAAAAACACAAGATAAAAAGCAAAATTGGTTTTAAAAATATTTGTAAGTAAAAAGCTTGGTTTTGGAGGCTTTTTCTCATAAGCAACAAGCCTTAACTCATTTGAGGAAATCCCTTTCCACTTAATTGAATTACCAACAATTTCACCTTCAGGCACAGGATCTTCAATTACCAAAGGTTCATAGAGAGTGATTATTAATTCAGATTCCTTTGAGATACGATACAGGTCATTTAATAAAAAATATCTTAAAAGATTATCATTAAATTTCCAAAGAAGTTCCTCATCATTCTCAAAGTACTTCAACAATACTTGATCAGAGATATCATATTCAATTCTCACAGAGTTATTTAATTCATTAAAACCAATAGAAACTGAATTTACTTTATTAAAGAAAATATGTGGTCTGATGTTTGGATCTATTTTTTTTAAAGTCTCTAAATTTAAATTTGCTTGAAGTATTGCATTTTTAAAATTTTCTAAGTCTTCTAGATCTAAAGGATCATAAAAGATCATCCAATTTTCAATAATGTTAGCAGTTGTAGGAGAAGTTACCTTAATATCTATTTTAAAATCTGTTAATTGTGCAGAATGCAAGTTTGGTAAGAATAATGCAAACATCATTATTATTAAAATTATTAAATATTTTCTCATATTTTAAAATCTCTACAAATATATATTTTATTTTAGTTTCTATAAATATAAATTTATATAATTATATTTAAGAAGAAAAAGTTTATATACCTATATTATTATACAAATAAACTAATAAACTGCAAATAACCTCATAAATAACAAAATCTAAATTATGCCTATAAACAGTGGGCTTTAAATAAAAATCTGTTCATAATATTAGTATGAGTATAAGGATTAAGTATCTTGGACATTCATCTTTTTTATTTACTGTAGACAAAAAGACAATTTTAACTGACCCTTATTTTAATGAAAAGCCACTTGGGAAATTAAAAAGATTAATTAATTGTTCTCAAACACATTCTAAACTTTCTAAAATTGATTCAATTTTGATTAGTCATGAACACATGGATGCCTGTGACATAGACTCCATTAACGAACTAGTTAAAAAACATGATTCTAAGATTATTGCACACTGTAGTGTCTTAAACAAACTAAATGTTCCTAATTTAAATAAAGTTCCAATCGATGAATATGAGATTAAACAAATTGGAGATATTTTTTATAAAGCTTACCCTGCACATCACCCTAGTTCATTTTACCCACTTAGTTATTTAATAAAAGGAAAAAATAACAAAACAATTTATTTTGCAGGAGACACCTTCATGACAAAAGATCATGAAAAAATAAAACCAACAATTGCAATTCTTCCAATCGGAGGAAAAAGAACAATGGATATTGGTACAGCTATAAGAGTTTCTAAAAAAATGAAACCAAAAGTATTAATCCCAATGCACTTTGATACCTTTGAAGATATTAGAAGAAATCCACAAGAACTTATCTATAGATTGGATAAAACAAGTTACAATATTAACACAGTTGTCTTGCAACCAGGAAAGACCTTTAGATATAAGTGATCTTTTAACTTTTAAATATAAACAATTTTTAAAATCTAAATAATCTTTAATTATAATCTTCAATTTCTATAACATCTAGATCATTTGGACAAAAGCTATTTTTAAAAAACTTCTTAACTTCTTTTAAAGTTTCTGAAGAATCAAGATATCTTGGAGAGATGTGCACCAAATATAATTTTTTAACTTTTGCTTTTTTAGCAAACAACCCAACATCTTTTGAAACAGAGTGCAAAGTCTCTTTTGCTTTTTCTTTGTGCTCAATTGTAAAAGTTGCCTCATGTATTAAGATATCATTTCCAACAACACTTTTAGGTACTTTAGAAAGAACAAAGGTGTCTACCAAATAGCTTATACTCTTTCCTATCTTTTTAAATTTATAATCCATAACTTGTTTTGAAGTAATAGTCTTTCCATTTAACTTAATTGATTTACCTTCTTGTAACTTTCTAAATAATGGTCCTTCAGGAATATTTAATTTTAGAGCTTTTTGTTTATCAAACCTTCCTAACTTGTCAACTATTTTAAAGTTATATCCATAGCTAGGAATTGAATGGTTTAGCTTAATTGCAGTTACAATTACCTTTTCTAATTTTAATTTGTAGTTTGCTTTAACTTCAAAAACATTAATCTTAAAACCAAATTGTAATTTAGATGCTGAAATAAAATTTAAAAGCTGTTGTTTATCTCCAAAAGGGACATAGATATTAAAGTCTTTATCTCTTTGGTTCAACTGCATGGTTGCAAGTAACCCAACAACTCCAAAATAATGGTCTCCATGTAAATGTGTGATGAACAAGTAATCAATTTTAATAATACTTTGATTTACTTTCATTATCTGTTGCTGAATATTTTCTGGACTATCAAATAAATAATTTACACCTTGATAGTTTAAAAGAACAGAAGTTAGACTTCTTGTTTTTGTTGGACAAGAGCTACTTGTTCCTAAAAAATATATTTTAATTTTGTTTGACATAAATAATTATTAAAACAAATATGTTTTAAAGATGTTTTATTCATGTATTATATTATAAAGTAAACAAATCTAATTATAAATATGATAAATTATGAAAGAGACTAAGAAAATTGATGATTTAGAATATACTGACACAAGTCAGATTAAAATTCCAAAACTTTTAATTGATCAAGTTATTGGACAGGATAGTGCTGTTAACTTAATCAAGAAAGTTGCAAATCAAAAAAGACATATTATGCTTGTTGGAGAACCAGGGACTGGAAAGTCAATGATTGCTTCTGCTCTTGCTGAGATCATGCCTACCAACCAATTGAAGGATTTACTTGTCTATCCAAATAATGAGGATTCACATAACCCTTTGATAAGGGAAGTTAATTCTGGAGAAGGTAAAAAAATTGTTGATAATGCAAAATTAATTGCTAATAAAGAAAATAGTTCTCAAAGATTGTTTAGCTTAATTCTTCCTATGGGATGGTTGTTATTGTCAATTATCTTATGGCAAGTTAAAATAATTTCAGATATTGTCTTTGGAGCAATGCTTATTCTTTCTGGGTTTATAATGATAGCTGCTGCTTTAACTTTGCAGATGAGTCAAAAAACAAGAAAATTAATTCCAAAATTATTAATTAATAATGCTAATAAAAGACATGCCCCATATGTGGATGCTACAGGAGCTAGAGCTGGAGCTTTACTTGGAGATGTTTTACATGACCCTCTACAGTCAGGGGGACTTGGAACTCCACCTCACCTAAGAGTTATTCCTGGGATGATACATAGGGCTAATGAAGGTGTGTTGTTCTTAGACGAGATTGCTACACTTTCACCAAAATCACAACAAGAACTTTTAACAATATTGCAAGAAAAGAAATATAGTATTAGTGGGCAATCAGAGATGTCAAGTGGGGCAATGGTAAGAACTAAACCTGCACCTTGTAACTTTATTTTAGTTGCTGCTGGAAACTATCAAGACTTAGAAAAAATACATCCTGCTATCAGGTCAAGGATCAGAGGAACTGGTTATGAATGCCAAATGAATGTTGATGTTCCTGACACTCCAGAGAACAGGAACAAAATTGTTCAGTTTGTTGCACAAGAGATTTCAAAGGACAAAAAGATCCCTCACTTTACAAAAAGAGCAGTTGAGGAAATCATTTTTGAAGCTAGAAAAAAAGCAACAAGAAAGAATCATTTAACATTAAAGTTAAGAGAACTTGGTGGGCTTATTAGGGCTGCTGGAGACTTAGCAATTGAAAAAGATCTAAAATTAGTTACTGAAAAAGAAGTAATTAATGCTAAAGGTATATCTTCTACTCTTGAACAACAGATGGTTCAGAAGATGATGGAGATTAAGAAAGATTATGATATCTATAAGACTAAAGGTTCCCAAGTTGGAAGAGTTAATGGTCTTGCGGTTATGGGGTCAACTGATGTTGGGATAATGCTTCCTATTGAATGTGAGGTAACCACCTCTCAATCTGTAAACCACGGAAAAGTGATTGCCACAGGAAAGTTAGGAGATATAGCAAAAGAATCTGTTCAAAATGTTTCTGCTATCTTTAAGAAGATGAGTGGTAAAAACATTTCCAATTATGATGTGCATATTCAATTTTTACAAACACATGGTGTTGAGGGAGATTCAGCATCAATCTCAATTGCCTCTGCTGTAATTTCTGTGCTTGAACAAATTCCAATCAATCAAGATGTTGCAATGACAGGTTCTCTTTCAATTAGAGGAGAGGTCCTTCCTGTTGGTGGGGTTACAGGAAAGATAACTGCTGCAATCAACTCTAAGATTAAAAAAGTATTAATCCCTTACTCAAACAGAGAAGATGTGGTGTTATCTTCTGAGGATATTAAGAAAATAGAAATTATTCCTGTAAAAAATATTTCAGAAGTTATAAAGTATGCTTTTAAAGATTCAAAGAAAAAGGAAGCTTTGTTAAAAAAGATTAAAGACTTTAAATGATTTCCTTTTTTCTTTCTTATTTTTATTTTTCTAAATTAACATGCTTGACAAATAGATCTTAATTAGAACAAGGTTGTCAATATAGTATTCAATGTACAAAGGAGCATCTTCTTCTAGTCTTAAAGTAATTTCTGTGTCATTGTCAATTGACTTTAAGATGTTTTTTAAATAGGATAGGGAGAATTTTAAAAAAATATTTTTCTTAGATTTTAATTTAACTTTTGGAATACTTGTTTCTATTTTTCCTTTTTCCCCAATTGCTTCAACTATAAACTTATCATCTATGACTTTAAAGGTTAAAGTTGAACTAATCAAGCTAACATCCTTTAAGATTTCTTTAAGAAGATAAGCCTTAAGAACAATCTCTGTACTGTACTTTGTTTCAGGAACATTTACCTCTTGATCAAAGACATCAATGTATGATAAATTAAATCTTCTGTTTAAAGTTCCAGTCAAAGAGATGTCTAGTTGGTTGTCCCCTAGTTCCAATTTTAGTTTATCACTTTCAAAAGACCTAGAGATCATGTTGTTTAGTTCAAAAATGTTAAGCCCGATTAGGCTAGGCTCAACTGAGTAGTTATCAAAGATATCTTTTGGCATAAAAAAATCAATCAATATTATTTGGGTTTTGTCAATGGACTTTATGTAGATACCTTCATCTTTAAACCTAACATTTGTTTCTTGGATCAACCCACTAATTGACTCTAATGATTTTTTAAACAAAGTAATATTTTTTGAAGTTATCATACCTAATCACACATATATATACAACTACAATATTTATAAAACAAATACTTTTTAAATTAATTCTTCAACAGAGAAATTGGTTTTATATTTTAGATAAATTTCAAAAAAATGGTAATTATTTATTTTTAAGAGAATTGGGAAAGCTAATTATAATTGACTTTATATTTTACCTTGTCATCAACCATATCATGTTTTTTCCATTCATTGACCCAGTCCTTTATCTCATATATTTTATATGAACCGTTTTTTGTCTGTCCAACAAATCGTGTAATTCCTGCATTGATTATCATTTTTTTACATAAAAAACATGGATAAGAATCATAGATTCTTTTTACACCTTCATAAGTAACAAGACCAAAAAGATAAAGGGTACTACCTGTTATAGACACACCTTGTCTTGCAGCATTAATAATTGCATTTTGTTCTGCATGAACAGAAGACGAAAGTTCATAACCTTGTCCAGAAGGGATATTTAATCTTCTTCTAAGACAATATCCTTTTTGATAGCAATCTTTTGTGCCTCTCGGAGCTCCATTATACCCTGTTGAAATTATAGCATTGTCTTTTACAATTACTGCCCCAACATGTGCAGACAAGCAACTTGATCTTCTTGAAATAACTTCTGCAACATCTAAAAAATATCTATGCCAATCTGGTTTGTCTCTAAACTCAATTTGTAATTTTACTAAAAGGTTACTTATTTCTTTTTTAAAGTCTTGAACTGTTAGATTATTAGTTATTTTAAAATCTGCTAATTTCACACATTTATGTAGTTTTTTAGCGTGAGGATTGTTAGTCGCGTGAGGATTGTTAGTCAATTCTTTTTTCTCTGAAGTTAAAAAATCTTTATAAGATTTAATATGCTCTTTTTCTCTTAGTCTTTCTTTTGCTCTTAGATATCTTATTTTTGGGTCAGTGTCAATAAATATCAATTTAAATTTTGGTAACTTTTTAAATTCTTTAATCTCTTCAGGTGTCCTAATTAAGTCAATAACATAATTTTTATTTAAATCTAATTTTATTTTTTCTGAAAGTCTTTTTGCAAGAACATCTGCACCAAACTCTTTTCTTAGTTCATTTTCTATTTTCTGTAAATTGTCCCTAGTTAACTTTAGATTTCTTTTTTTACATTCTTCTCTAATCAGATCAGAACAAGATAAAATTTCAAAACCTTTTATCTCTAAATATTTACAGAAAGTACTCTTCCCACTAGCTATAAAACTTGTTAATCCTATTATCATAATTTTTCACTTTCTTACATATGTTAAAAAAGAATAACCTTCTTTTTCTTCCTCTTTAATTATTTCAAATATATTCTCTTCAATCATAATTTCCCAACAACTTTTCCAAGTATTTCCTCAGATATCTCTTCTCTACTTCTAATTATTTTATCTTCATTTGAACAATCAATCTCTAACCAACCATATTTTTTAGAAACATACTTAAAAGCTTGTAATGCTTTTTTTAAATGATTGGAGTCTTTTTCATGAATATCATTTTCTTTAATATTGTTTGTAAATTTTTTAGAAGTGTTATTCTGTGCTAGCTTTCTTGCAACCTCAGTATCTAAATATAAAAAAATATTAATATCTGGTTTTGGTATCTTAAAAATATTAAATTCTAAATTAAATAACCAATCTAAAAATTTTTCCCTTTCCTCTAAGTCTTCAATCTTTCCTGCTTGATGCCCCATGTTAGCAGAAACATATCTATCACAAATTACAAACTTTCCTTCTCTTAACCATTTTTTAATTTTAAAAGAAGCATCAAACCTATCAACAGCATAAAGAACAGATGCTTGATAAGCATCAACATCTTCAGAAGAACCATACTTTCCATTCAAATATTCTTCAGTTGGTCCTGCTGATTTTAAACCATATTGTGGAAAGTCAATTGTTTTTACCAAATAACCTTTATTTTCTAAGTTTTCTTTTAACAACAAAGTCTGTGTGTGTTTTCCACAACCATCTGTGCCATCAATTACAATCAATTTTCCTTGATTCATATTTTTTTTTCATCTCTTTCTTTTCTAATCTTCTAAATTTTTTTAAATTTTAATTTATTTCTCTAATAACAATTAAATTCTATAAAAATAAATTATATTATTTAAGTTGTAAATATTTATAAAGTTATTTAATTCTTTTAAGAATATTATTTTTTACAAACCCCAATAAAAGCAAAAACAATAAAAACAAATTCTTATAAGATATATGTATGCAGAGCTTTATAGATAAATATACACCAACTAACCTAGATGAAGTTATTGGAAATAAAAAAGCAATTACTGAAATTAGAAATTGGGCGAAGAACCAAAAGACTCCTCCTATCATGATCTATGGAGATACAGGTATAGGTAAGACCTTGTGTGCAAAATTGATTGCAAAAGAGATGGATTGGTCAGTTTACCACACAGATGCCACAGACTCTAGAGGCAAAGATGCAATTTCAGACATCTATAACATAGCAAGTACATCAACAACTCTTTTTGGAAAAAAAAGATTAATTCTTTTAGATGAAATAGATGCTATGGTTGATAAGCGTGGAGGGGGAGATTCTGGAGGTTTTAATGAACTTACAAAGATTATGGCCAAAACCAAACAACCAATGATCTTTATTGCAAATGACCCTTATGGAAATAAAAAACTAAGGCCTGTTTTTGAAAAATGTATAAAAATTAAATTTGATTTACCAAACAAACTTTCAATTTTAAAATTTGCAAAAAAAATTTGTGACCAAGAAGATATTGATTATGATTTGGTTGCTTTAAAAGAAATTGTTGAAAACACAAAAAATGATATTAGAGCATTATTGATTGATCTTTTTACATTAACCTTAAACAAACAAATAACCTTAGAAAATGTACAAGAACTTGGAGATAGAAGAAAAGAAGAGGATGTTTTTAAAATCCTTGGTAAAATCTTTTACCCAAAAGACTTCTATTCAACAAAGAATGCAATTAATGATGCAAACATAGACTGGGAGTTGTTGTTTGCATGGCTTGAAGAAAATATTCCACGAAAATTTCAAAATCCAAGAAATTTAGTAAACGGTATGGAGATGTTAAGTAAGGCTGATGTCTTTAAAGGAAGAATAAAAGCAACCAACTGGATATTATTAAAATATGTTTTTGATTTTTTAACAATTGGTGTTGCTTACTCTAAAAAAGAAAGAGAAACTGGTGGTTTTTCTCCTTTTGTTTACCCTGGAGTTATTAAAAAGTTAACAAGCAATAAAAAAGAAAGAGTTATTAAAAAGTCAATTGTGGATAAAATTAGAGAAAAAGCCTATTGCTCAAGGCACATAATCCTCAGAGACCATTACCCAATCTTAGAAATTATCTCTAAAACAAATAAATTTACAAAAAACATAATCAAGTATTATGGTTTAGAACTTGAAGAAATAAAGCTATTAGGTGCAAAGATTAATCAAAAAGAATATGATAAGATTATAGGTTGATAAGATTAAAAAGATAAAGATTAAAAAAATAAAATATATGAAAAATAAAAATTAGATAAAAATAAAATGATAAAATATGAAACCAACAAAAACACAATTTACAAGAATTGCAATTATTGATAAAGATAAGTGTCAACCAAAAGCTTGTAATTATCTTTGCCACAGAGTTTGCCCACCTGTAAGAATGGGAGAGGATGCTATTGAAATTATTAATAGTAAAAATTACACTCCCCCTATAATTAATGAAGAACTCTGCACAGGTTGTGGGATCTGCCCTAACAAATGTCCCTTTGGAGCAATCCAGATAATTAACACTGGGGTGAAATTTTCAGAACCAATCCATCAATTTGGAAAAAACTCTTTTAGACTTTATTCTCTCCCAACACCTGAGAAAGGTATGATCACAGGAATTATTGGAAGAAACGGTGCAGGAAAGACTACAGCAATAAATATTCTTTCAGGTAACTTAATTCCAAATCTTGGAGAGTATGAGGCTAAAGGTGATATTAGTAAAGTTATAGATTATTATAAAGGAAAAAATATACAAAAACAATTTATAGATATAAAAAATAAAGAATTAAAATTTGCATACAAAATTCAAAAAGTTGAAGAGATTCCAAAATTGTTTGATAACAAGATAATTGAACTTCTTAAACAAATTACAAATGATGAACAAAAGTTAGAAAAAATAGTTAAAGACTTAGACTTAGAAAAACTTATAAACAAAAAGACCTCCCAAGTCTCAGGAGGTGAGCTACAAAGAGTAGCAATTGCTGCAACTTTGTTAAAGGATGCAAATCTTTATTTTCTTGATGAGTACACAACCTTTTTAGATATCAAACAAAGACTTAAGATTGCAAAGATACTTAGAGAAAAGTTAAATGAGAATAATTCAATTGTGTTAGTTGAACATGATCTTGCGATTTTAGACTATGTAAGTGACTATGTGCAAATTATGTTTGGAACTAAAAATGCATATGGACTCTCCTCTAACAAGAAAACAACTAAGAAAGGAATTAATGAATTTTTAGAGGGTTTTTTAAAAGAAGAAAATATTAGAATTAGAAATCATAGATTGGAATTTTCTGGAATTAAGGCAACACAAAATAAAACTTCAAACAATTTAGTGCAGTATCCTAAATTCGAAAAGACCTTAGGAGAATTTAAGCTAAAAGTTGATTCTGGAAAAATAAATAAAGCAGAAATAATTGGTATTCTTGGACCAAATGCAACTGGGAAAACCACATTTATAAAGGTTCTAGCTGGGGAAATTAAAGCTGACAACAAAGAGATTGACACCAAGCTAAAAATCTCCTATAAACCACAATATATAGACATAGACAAAGATCTACTTGTTAGTGATTTATTTACAGAGAAAGGAATTGATGTTGATCTTTTCAATTCCGAAATAAGAAATCAATTAGACTTAGAAAAAATTATCTTTCAAAAAATTGAAGAACTTTCAGGTGGGGAACTACAAAAGGTAGCAGTTGCTTATTGCCTTTCTAAAGAAGCAGACCTTTATTTGCTTGATGAACCAAGTGCTTTTCTTGATATTGAGCAAAGAGTAATTATTGCTAATGTTATAAAAAGTGTAATTAATAAAAAGGAGAAGTCTGCATTAATTGTTGACCATGATCTTTTGTTTATAGATTATATTTCAGATAGAGTCTTATTGTTTGAAGGAAAACCATCAGTTAATGGACATGCACAAGATATCACTACAATTGCACAAGCCTATAATAAGTTCTTAAAAGAGCAAGACATAACCTTTAGACAAGATCCTGACACCAAAAGACCAAGAGCAAACAAGCATGGTTCTCAAAAAGATCAAGAACAAAAAAAGGAAAATAAATATTATTTTACAATCTAAGTTTTAAGACTTATCTAGTAACATCTGCTTGCACGTGGTCAGAATCATAAATATCTTTAATTTTCACATTACAAGCACCACTTACATTTATTTTCTTACTAAATTTAAATTGTTTCTTAACATCAATACTGCTTAGTTCATTTTCAGACAAACAACTAATATCAATTGTTCCTGAAAAAGCACCTCCCAAAAACATATTAGAATTTAAATTTGAATAAGAACACTTAATTGAATTTATATTTTCTAAATCACTTAAAAATTGATCTAAATAATTTTTAATCACGGCATTATAACCTGCAACATCAGAAACTGCACAACCATTACTAATTGTTTTGTCAACCAATGCATCAACAATTATCTGATCTGCAGAGATTACAAGTTGGTTAAGATTTTCTTTAGTGTCAAGCAAGTGGTTGTTCTTTTCAATTAGATGTAGTTGAGGACTAATAACAATAAGCATAATTAAGATAAACAAAGAACTAAACAAACCTTTTTCCATAATAATCCTCACAATATTTTTTTATTTCTAAACCATTATATCCAGCTTTGTTTTTAGAACCTTCATAATAATAATATCTTTGGCACCATTTGTTTGTAGATTCAATATCAACAGAAGCTTCACCACTTACAAATTTAGAATACTCAATTGTTTTTTTTGTGTCTTGACTATCCTTATAATTAGATGCATTAACTAAAAGTAAAGTTAGCCCTAAAAACAAAATAATAATTGCAACAAAGTAAAGAGTAGTTACTGAAATTAAATATCCTTTTCTCATTTCCAAACCACCAGCTTTGCATTTCTTTTCTGTAAAGTATCATCAACATCTAAAATATTATTTATGTAAATTGATTTTGGGACTTCATTAGAGTCATAAGTAATTGTTTGAAAGGAGATAGCATAATAGTTGTTTGATAAACTATAATCAGAATTATTACAAGAATTGTTGGCTAATTGAAAACCAACAATTTCAAAATAACAATTATATTCAGGACCAAGCCCTAGGTTTTCTTTTGAAATTTTTGAATCTGGATAAAAAGAATTTTTAATTAAAATATTATTTTGTGAATCTAAGACCTTGCAATTAACAAAGGAGTTGTCTGTTAATTTATTAAAAGCTAAACCACCAACACTTTCCAATTCATTTATTTCCTTAGAAGAATTAATTGAATATATTTTTGTTTCTGAAACCTTAAATAATAAGAACAGTAAAAGTGTAATTAAGACAATTGCAAACAAAACATCTAACAACATCACTTGTGCTCTTTTATTTTTAATCATATTTTTTTACCTTCTTAATTCTATTTTATTTTAGGTTTCTATTTTTATATTCATCTATATCCTTATGTGCACTTAATCTTAAAATTATCCTTCTCACAAGTTATTGTTTGCCCACAATAAATGGTGCTTGGGAAAGTAAATCTATCTAAAATATATTCAGTTTCAAATAAAGAGATAATCTCTTCACCATCATAGTTTGTAACAATTTCTAAACTATTATCTGTAACAGTAATCTTACACTCAATTGATTTACTTGGAATGAAAATGTTTGGAGTCTTGTATGTTGATTCTAAGCTAACAATATTATATTTTTCTGCAGATTGTCCTAACAAGTCTTCTTGTAGTTTAAAAAATTCATTTAAGGATAATATTATTTCCTTTTGTTGAGCTTTAATCTTTGTAATCTCTAAAGATTTTGAGGTGTCTTGTGAGAGATCATTAAAAATATACAAAAAAAGTATTAAAAAGATTATTAAAATAATAATTTCTAATGAAACCTGTGCTCTTGAAAATTTTACCATGATCTTTTTTCCTAAAATTTATTTTTTAAATAACCTGTTACCTTACTTAACAATATCACTATAATTATATTAAATATATTATAAAACATTTATAAACTAAACTTATTATTGTATAAATTAGAAATATAGAATTCTTAAAATAATTAGTGTATAAAAATTTAAAAAAATCTAAATTTAATCTGTTTTTAAATTCTATTTAAAATATTATTAATTTGATTTGAAGACAAACCTAATGCCTTTAATCCTTCAATTCCAAAAGTGTTAGAAATTTTTGGATAACCAAAAGTCTTAATTGTTTCTTTAGGTCCATGAAGTCTAATAATTTCTTTGAGAACATCTAATTTACTTGTATTTCCACGATATGATAAATTCCTTGCAGTATACTCAAATCCAAAAACCTTTGTAATGTCTTTAAGATCATAATAAGAATGAAGATCTCCTAAAGTAATATAATTATATGATAACTCTTTTGGACCTCCAAAAGCATTTACAAGCTCTTCAACTGTATAGATTTTTGAAAAATTTTTAAGTCCAAAAACTCTAAAAGTTTCTTCAATTCCAAAAGTCTTAGAAATCTTTTTAAGCCCACCAAAAGCTTTAATGGTCTTGTCAATCTCAAAATAAATTAATATGTCTCTAAAACCCCCAAAAGCATTTACAACTTCTTTTGGACCAAAAATTTTAATTGTTTTTTCAAGTCCACCAAAGGACTTTACAATCGCATCTATTTTTAAAATCTTAGCTGTTCTTATAAGCCCAAAAGCTTTTACAATTCCCTTTGGTCCACCAAAGGCTTTAATTGTTTCCTTAAAACCAAAAGTAGAAATAAGTTTTTTAAAACCATTAAAGGCTTTTACAGTTTCTTTAGCCCCAAAAGCATTAATTGTTTCTTTAAGTCCAAAAGCCTTAACAACACCTTCAGTCCAATAGAATTTAGAAAGATCTTCAAGTTTATAAGCCTTAGAAATCTCTTTAGCTCCAAAAATCTTTATAGTTTTTTTAAGACCACCAAAAGCATCTACAACTTCTTTAAAGTTAAAGGACTTGGACATTTCTTTAAAACCGCCAGTAAAAATAATTGCTTTTTTAATTCCAAAGACATTAACAATTTCTCCAAATATAATTCCTTTTGCTTTTAATTGTCTGATGTCTACTCCTTTAGATAATAAGTATCTTTTTGGATCTTTACTTTTCTTTGCTTGTAAAAGTAAATCTAAGATTTTTGCTTCATTATAGGTCTTTACTTTCTCTTTAATTACATTTCTAGAATTTAGAGATTTATTTTTTGTAAAAAAATCTTTTGCTTTTTCTTGTAAAACTTTTTTTTCCTCAGCAGTTTTAGAAGATCCAATCTTTGGTCTCTTGCCACCACTTCTGCTTCTATTAACTACATTTCTATTTGTTGCAAGCATAATAACTTCTCTATAAGCATCTTATTTAACACATAGAGTTTTAACCAAAATATTTTTAAATTGTCCTACAAAGCCAACATCTAAAATTTTAAAAAAATAACTTTTTTAACAAACAAATATATGATAAAAGAAAGAGGAAAAAAAGAGATTAATTTAAAAGAAATTAAATTAAAAATAATTTAAAACTTCCCTAAAAAAGAAATTAAATTCTTAAAAACAAAAATAAAATCTTTTCCAAAAGAAAAGAAATTACATTAATGTTGATGCTTCGATCTCTAATTCATTAACACCAGGTATATTTTTTAATAACTCTTCTAGCCTATCTAAAAGACCATCTACCTTGTCAGGAAAAATGATTGCAACCCTTAAAAGCTTTAAACCAAAAGCAATTGGTTCCTCTTTTATTTCTGCAATCTTAAAAGGTTCACCTAGACCTTGCTCTAATTTTTTTTTAATCTTATCAATATCTTCTATCTCTTCTGGATAGATTTTGTAAACTGAAAGAATATCACCCACAATTATCACCTAAATTTAATTTTTTTACTTAAGGTCCAATAAAATTACATTCTGGACACTTATATGGTTTTGATGTTGACTTACATCTATTACATCTAATTATCTTTGCTTTACCGCATTTTGGACACTTAAATGTTGTATAATCCTGTGTAACCTCAATATTACAACTTGTACATTGTTCCATTATAAAAACACCTCTTTTGTTTAAAATTATAATTTTTTATTTTAAAAATAGTTTATTTTAAGTAAATAACTATTCACATATATTATATATTAACAACCAATCTTTTTTAAAAATGTATTGGGTCTATAGCATAGTGGATAGTGCGATTGGCTTCGGACCAATATACGCGGGTTCGATTCCCGCTAGACCCTTACATCCGCTTTTACTTTTTAAAAAAAGAAAAAATTAAAGTTCTTTTTCTTCATCTAGTTCAAAGACCACTAAGTCTACCTCTAAATTATTATTAACCATCTCTTTTCTTAATTTTTCTGGAGTTCCTGTAAGGATAGGAAAAGTCCCATAGTGCATGGGGATAACAGTTTCAGGCTCTAGTAACTTTATAGCATAACAGGCTTCTCTTTCCCCCATATTAAAATAACCATCAATTGGTAAAAAAACAATTTCTGGTTTATATAGATCTTTAATTATCTTCATGTCCATAAAGACATTAGTGTCTCCTGCAAAATATAAGGTCTTAGTTTTAAATTTTATAACAAAACCAACAGGAGTTCCAATCTTACAAGAATGAAGAGCATTAACAAAAGTAAACTTAACTCCTTTATACTCAATAGTTCCTCCAAGATTTCCACCTAAAGTAGAAACTCTATATTTTTCAAGGTCTTGGGCAAGATCAAAAACAGTTATAACAATTGCTCCGCAGTTTTTAGAAATATCAACAGTGTCTCCTAAATGGTCACCATGGTCATGAGTAAGCAAGATGATGTCTGGTCTAAAATCTAAATCTTTTGCTTTTACTTTAGGGTTATTTGTAATAAATGGATCTGTTAATATCTTAACTCCATCTTCTTCAATCAAAAAACAAGAATGTCCTATATATTTTATTTTCATAGTTTTTCACTTTTTTGTAAATATTCTTCTCTTTTCTCTCTGATCTCATTAATTAGATTAAAAGGTCCAAACAAATATACTTTCCCAAAACTAAAGCTAATTAGAATTTCATTAATGTATATCTTAAATTTAACAAGAATTGTTATTTCAAAATTATCTAATAGCTTTTTAGCTAACAAGTCTACTTCTTTGATATTAATCTTAAAACTTAGATCACCTTTTTTAGAGATCCCTTCAGTTTCCTCAAATAACTTGATTGTTTCTGGATATTCTTTACTACACTCTAGTATGATCTCCTCAACATTATACTTCTCATAAAGGAATTTAATAATTTCAAAAGTATTAGGGTCTAGATTAATAATTAACATGTCTTCAAAGTTTTTCTCCTGTAAAATATTAATTTGATTTGTTAGAACATTTGAGAGATGTAGATAATGATTAACACTTGCATCCATTTCTTTTTTTAAATTAACTAGGTCATAGATATAGAATGTAGAGCTTGTTTTTCCAATCTTTAAAAGAGAAGGGTCTTGTTTTCCTCTTTCTAAAAAGATTTGTAAATTTGAAATAATGTCGTCTACAAATTCAAGAGAATTTCTTTTTTTTGATTTGTCTAAAAGATCATTAATGTTTATTAGAATTTTATTTTTTAATTTAGATTCAACTGTTATCTTTCCTTTTTCTGTTAACACATAAAAATCAGAATCCTTTTGTAAGTCTCCAAAGGCAATTAGGTTTTTTAGAGCTCTTGATAAAGCTGCTTTTGCAGAGCCACTGCTAGAGTAATTGGATAACATTTTTGTTAATAGGTCATTGTAAGATGTTTTCTTTTGACTAACTTGTAATAATATTGAATCAGATAATGCCATGACTAAATAACCTTTGCAATTGTGATTAAATTTGAAAAAATTATTGAATTTAAAATTATAATCAAATCTACAATTATAATCAAATCTACAATTATAATCAAATCTACAATTATAATCAAATCTACAATTATAATTAAATTGCAAAAAGTATATATATGTTAACATTCTGTTAGGGAAAAGCATAATTGTATAAAATTGCTTGATAGTTGAAAAAGAGAACAATTTATAAATATTTTTACCTTAAAAGATAATATACAACTTTATTTTTAGAAAAGAGGGGATTTTATGGCAGATTTACCAATCGCAGCAATAGATAGATTAATTAGAAAGGCAGGGGCTGAGAGAGTTTCTGAAGATGCAGCAGTTGCTTTAAGTAAAATTTTAGAAGATGTTGCAGTAGATATCTCTAAGCAGGCAATAGAGCTTGCAAAGCATGCAAAAAGAAAAACAGTTACTGGCGAAGATATTCAGTTGGCAACAAAGACTATGCAGTAACTTTTTTAAATTTTTTAATTATTATTTTTTATTTTAAGAAGAAGGAATTTTAACTTATGATATACAACACAGATTTACACTTGCACACTCACTATTCTGATGGTGTTCTCTCTCCAAAGAGCTTAGTTGAGCTTGCAAAGAAGAGAAAGCTACAAGCTATCTCTATAACTGACCATGATACCACAGATGGTCTTAGAGAAGGTAGTAAAGCTGCCAAAGAAAATAAAATTGAATTAATTAATGGTGTGGAGATTCAGGGTTTAGGTTCTGAGATTCTTGGTTACTTTTTTGATGAAGACAATAATTCTTTACAAAGTTTACTTGAAAACCAAAAAAAGCAAAGAACAAAGTATGTTCTTAAAAAGATAGAAGGCTTAAATGATCTAAATATAGATATTTCTATTGATGAGGTTTTTGAAAAAAGTAAACCTGCAGATTATTTGTTAACAACATATGTTGCAGAGGTTATGATTGAGAAAGGTTATGTTAAAAGCATACAGGAAGCCTTTGACAAATATTTAAGAAAGATCCCAGTAAAGTTAGAGGAAAGTCCACTAAGACTTAAAAAAATAATTGGAACAATTAAAGATGCAAATGGGCTTTGTATTTTACCACATCCTTGGTATTTAAAACCAGATTTTAAATATGAGATTGAGACTTTTATAATTAAGTTAAAGAAGTATGGTTTAGATGGAGTAGAAGTAATTGGTTATATTCCAGAAGAACTAAAAACCTTTGAAAATTCTGATTTTATGGAGACAATTAAGATTATTGCAAACAAGTATGATCTGTTGTTAAGTGGGGGTTCTGACTTTCATGGAGAAAAGATTCATCCAGATAATATTCTTGGAAAATATAATATTCCATATGACTATGTTAAGAAAATGAAAGAGAGATTAATTTAGAATTTAGATTTAAACTTCAAGAACATAAGTCTTTGGAAAAATAATTTTTTTCTTAAGAACATCTTTTGTAATTACTTTCAAAAGATTCAACCCCAAAAAAGCACACCTAGTTCTTGTTTGTAAAACCCCACCAAGATTTTTAACAATTATTTTTTCATCAAATGAAGATATCTCTTTTAAAGATTTGTTTTTTACAAGTTCAGTTAACACACACATTCCTGCTTTTGATATCACACAACCTGAATGTTTAAAACTTATTTTCTTAATAACTAAATCTTTTGATAACTTCAAATATATTGAAACAACATCTGAACAATTTTTATTTTTCCCAACAACCTTAACATCAAATGAAACTAAAGGTCCATAATTAACAGGATTAGCATAATAATCTAAAATTATTTGAGAAGGTATATAGTCATCACTCATAACTTACCCTCTATTCTTTTAGAAATATACTCTTTTAATATCTGTAAATATTCAGAAATGTTTGCTTTTAGAAAGGAAAACACAACAAATTTCTTTGCTTTACTCTTGGAAAATCCCCTTGTCCCAAGATAAAACAATTCATCTAAAGTTACCTCTTCAACAGTAGCAGCATGAGTTGCAACAACATTCTTTGGAACAATTTCAAGCATAGGGATATTTATTGATCTTGCAGTCTTTGACAAAAGCATGGTGTTTGTTTCAAGGTAGGCTTTTGAAAAGTCTGCTTTTTTTAAAATATTTATTAACCCAGCATATTTTACAAAGGACTTGTCCTTTAACACATTCTTAATGGTCGTACTTGAAACTACTTTTTTAGACAAATGTAAATTTCTAATTTCAATTTTGTTTGTTTGCTCTTTTGATAATAACAAAACATCATTCTCAGAAAATTGAGAATTACTTAATATTAAGTTCTCCTGAAAGTAAGACAACTTCTTAGAATCAAAAAACAAATTTGTAAAATTAATATTTGATCTTTCAACAATTACTTTATTTCTTAAAACTAGATCCTCTGAGGAAAAATCTTTAACATATGTTACATTAAAAGAATTATAAAAATAAAAAATTATATTTCTGTTTTTGAAATTATTAAAATCACTAGTTTCTAAAATATCTAGATCTTTACAATTTGAAAAGATGATAACTGAGTTGTTTCTAACTTCACTTAAATTTATTTTAATTGATTTTGATTTTAAAGATAAAAAGTAAATTGAAGAGCTATGTACATCTACACCTAACTTTAAAAAAGTCCTTTTATACTTTAAAGCTAGACTATTATAATCTAACTTATAAGATTTTAAATCCAAAAATAACATATCAAACATAAACTTTTCAACCTACAGAATTTTCAAACTCCATCTCAATAAGCCTATTTAGCTCAACTGCAAACTCTAAAGGTATCTGTTTTGAAAACTCACTAATAAATCCTAAAATAATTAAAGTGACTGCTTTTGATTCTTCAATACCTCTTGACATCAAATAAAATAATTGTTCTTCACCAATCCTTCCAACTGTTGCTTCATGAGAAACTTCTGCTGTTGGTTCGTCTACAATTATTACTGGGTAGGTATCAGTCTTACTTTTAGAGTCCATCAATATAGCATCACATTTAACATTTGATTTTGTGTTTTTAAGCCCAGCACCAATTTTTACAAGACCTCTGTAAGCAGAAACACCTCCATCTTTAGAAATGGATTTAGAAACTATTGTTCCTGTGGTGTTGTTTGCCTCATGTATGATCTTTGCTCCAGCATCTTGCATTTGGTTTTTTGAAGCAATAGCAATTGACAACACTTCTCCTCTAGAACCTTCCCCTTTTAGATAGATTGCAGGGTATTTCATTGTTAACTTTGAACCTAGGTTACCATCCACCCATTCAATAGTTGCATTTTTATAAGCAAAAGCTCTTTTTGTTACAAGATTGTAAATATTGTTTGCCCAATTTTGAATTGTTGAATATCTAATGGTTGCACCTTCTAAGGCTATAACCTCAACAACAGCAGCATGAAGGGATTGGGAGGAATATTTAGGGGCAGTGCAGCCTTCAATATAATGAATTTTACTATTCTTATCTGCAATTATTAGAGTTCTTTCAAACTGTCCCATATTTGCTGAATTGATTCTAAAGTATGCTTGGAGAGGAGTGTCAACTTTTACATTTTTAGGAACATATACAAATGAACCTCCTGACCAAACTGCTGAATTTAGACTTGCAAACTTGTTATCATCTAAAGGAACAACAGAACCAAAATATTTTTTTACAAGCTTAGGATATTTCTTAAGACCTTCGTCCATGGATAGAAAGACAACTCCTTTTTTTTCAAATTCTTCTTTAATTCTGTGATAAACAACTTCTGAATCATATTGAGCACCCACTCCTGCAAGAAAGGCTTGTTCAGCTTTAGGAACCCCAATTCTATCAAATGTTTTTTTTACAGAACTAGGAACATCCTTCCAGCTTTTATTTTCTTTAGAGTCAATGGATGCAAAGTAAGTTATGTTATTGTAATCGATCTCTTTTAGATTACCAACTCCCCAGGTAGGTGTTTTCTTTTTTAAAAACTTCTTATAGCTTTTTAGTCTAAAGTCAAGCATCCATTTTGGTTCATTTTTATGTTTTGAAATTCTTTTAATAACATCTTCTGACAATCCCTTATCAAACTTAACTTTATAATTGTTTGTAGAATAGAGGAAATTATATTTTTCAATCTTAGTTGCTTTTTTTATAGTTTTTAAAGAACTTTTAGTTGAAGTCTTTTGTATTTTATTTCTGTTCATATTAATTTATAGTTTTTAATTTATAATTTGAAATTTTTTTTGTTCTTATTTTTATTATAGTTCTAATTTTAATTTTAGTTTTAATTTTATTTTGGTTTTAATTTCTTATACTCATCAATTATTTTAGTAAAGCCATTCTTCTCAATATTGTTTGCAAAAGATTTATCTCCACTTTTAATAATCTCACCCTCATTCATCACATGCACAAAATCAGGTTTTAAAAAATCAAGAATCTTTTTATGATGGGTTATTACTATTACTGAAAAGTTAGGGTTTTCTTTTTTTAAATTATTAATTGATTTACACACAAGCTTTAAAGAGTCAACATCAAGTCCAGAATCAGTTTCATCTAAAATTGCCAAAGATGGGTTTAATAAATTAAGTTGTAAGATTTCTGCTCTCTTTTTCTCTCCACCAGAAAAACCAACATTTAAAGCTCTTGATAAAAAGGAGTCATCGATATGTAATAATTTTGTTTGTTTTTTAACTAAGAGATTAAACTCTAATACTGAGATTTTCTTATTATAAGTGCTTATATAACTATTTCTTAAAAAAGAAAAATAATTTAGCCCAGGTATCTCTAAAGGTGTTTGAAATGATAAAAAAAGTCCTAGCTTTGCTCTTTTGTCTGCACTTAAATTTAGAATGTTTTTATTTTTAAAAATTATCTTCCCACTAGTAACTTGATACTTTGGATGCCCCATAATAGTGTACGCTAAAGTTGATTTTCCAGAGCCGTTTGGACCCATGATTGCATGAACCTCTTGTTCTTTAATGTCTAATTTAAATTTAGATAATATCTTTTTATGCTCAACATTTACTGATAAATTGTTTATGCTTAATAATAGCTTTTTCATGTTATTCCTCAAATGACTCTCTGTTCATATATATAACTCATGAAAGAATTTAAAAAGATAACTAATAACCTTAAAAAAAGGTTATTTTCTTTTTTATAAACTCTAAATTTTAAATAGTTTTACCAAAAATCAAGCATATCTTGTTTTAGAGAAGAAAAATTAAAATTGAAATTAGAATTAGAATTGAAAATAAAAAATAAAATTAGAAATAAAAATTAATTTTAAAAAAAGATCATTTAAGTCTAGGCTTAATTAGTTCGCAAATGTTAGAAGTAATTTCTTTAATACTATTTTTTTCAACATTAATAATATAGTCAAACACATCTAAATCCTTACCCAACACAAAGCCATAGAGTTTCTTAAAATGCCTTTTATTAAACCCATCTTTTTTTCGTATAATTTTTCTTGCGTCTTCCAAATTTACTTTATCTCTTTTCATTAACCTTAAAGTTCTAACCTTAAAAGAAGCATGCAACCAAATCTTAATAATCTTCTTTTTATTGTTTGAAAGGTAAGGAAGTGTCCAAGAATCCAAAACTAAATTATCTTTTTCTTTTAGTAACTTCTTTAAATAATTATCAAGCCTATAATCTAAATTTAGATCCTTATGTCTAACAGAATCTAAGTTTGAAAATTCATACCAACCTTTGTTCATTTTAGTTTTGTTTGGATCAATATCTCTGTTAGTATGGATTAGTTTAAGAATATGAGATGTGTGCACAAATTTATAATTAAGTTTCTTTGCAAGACTTTCAGATAAGTAACTCTTTCCTGAGGCTGTAAACCCACAAATTAAAATAATCATAAACTAATTACACACTCTAAATTGTATTTTTTATTTAATCTGATTAAATTAAATTTTTACTCTATTTCATTTTGGAGAAAAAAGAAATTGCAACTTCTAATTCTCTATGAGTCTTTGCATACTCTTGAATGGTTATGCCTTTTTGATAAGCCTCACAAGCCTGAACTAAAGCAATTGCACCTTCTCTTGTCCCATTTGGGTGTGCATGAGCACCGGCCCCCATAGTTGTTATAAAGTCAACATTTCCCATAACATCAATGAACGGTTTTAATAAAGTTGGATTTAGACCACCAGAAATTATTGGAACAGTCTTTTTCATACCTCTCCAAGAATCATCCTCTAAGATTATGTGTTTTGCTAAATCTAATTTTGCTAACTTAATGGAATCTACATCATCTTCAGGAATTCTACCCCAATTTTGATTAAAGAAGTGTCCTTTATCTTTAAATAATTGAATGTTATGTGCAGCAACAACGTCCTTGCTAGTAGACCCACTCATCTTTCCTACCCCAGCAGTTCCTGTATGCATTCCTGATGCTCCAGCAAGTCTTGCAAATTTAGAAAGAACTAATACTGAAAAGCCAAAAGGGTTTTCTTCTCTTGTAAAGGCTCCATGTGCAGCTCTATGGAAATGTAAAAAAACATTTGGGTATTTTCTTCTAAGTGTTTGAACAGCCATCCACCCAGCAGTAATCCCATCAATTAAAAATGCATAACTTCCTGGTTCAAAACCAGCATTAACAATCATCTCACATCTTTCAATCATAGTATCATAATCAGCAGCAGAAACATTAAATGAATGAACTTTTTTCTTTCCTGTTTCTTTTACAGCTTTATCCATTGCCTGCTTTACATACTTCACCATCTTGTCATATGGACAAAAATCTTGGTTAGCCTGAGGTTCATCATTTTTAACAAAGTCTCCTCCACCAACCCAAAAGTCATAACAGACTTCTGCATACTCTGAAGCAATAAGCCCCATCTTTGGCTTAATTATTGTGCCTAAAATTGGTCTATCATAAACATCTAAATATTTTCTCATATCATCAATAGTGTAACTTGGACCATCATACTGTTCTAAAAAACTTGGAGAAAACCAAACATCTAAAAGTTTTAAAGCACTTACTTTTTTCATACCCAAGACATTTCCAACAATATAAGTTAAAATGTTTTGAATATTTCCACCTCTGTCAAACAGCCTCCAAGGATAAGCAATCCATACTAAATTTTTACTTAAGTCAACTTCATAAACCAAAGCATTCATTTCTCTTGAAAAAGAAGTTGCAGTCTTTACAGGAAAGTTAGTTCCTGTGGAAGATTCTGAAGCAACCTCACAAGCTGCCTGTAGAATATTTAAATCTCCACCTGGTAACAGATGGAAAACTCCTAACAGGTATTCTCCATTTTTGGGATTTTCTAAATTTAAATTTAAGTAAGTTAATTGTTTTTCATTAAGTGTTTTTACAAGTTCTTTAAAATCCATAAATATTCCTCCAAATGTTATTCAAATAATAGTAACACAAAACAATTATAAAGTAATAGTATGCTTTTTTTAAAAAATCAAATTAAAAAAATTAAATTATTTAAGATCTCTTTTCAAATAATCTATATATGGAGATTTATAAGAAGAAAGATTATCAGAGCCTTTAGAAATTAAAACATTAATCTTCTCTAATAAAAAATTAGATTCTAGAACCTTTGGCAAAATCACTAGATCTGCACCATGCTCATACAATTTTAAAACCTGATCTTTATTTTCTGCTCTACAATAAACTATTAACTTTGGATTAATTGTTTTTCCTGTTTTTAAAAACCTAATAATTGTATCAAATCTAGGTAATGTTAAAATTACTGCTTTTGCATTTAATAGCCTTAGAGAGTTTATGACCTCTTCATTATTGATGTCTCCACAAACACAATTTACTTTCTTTTTAATTAATGGGATTATTTTATCAGGATTTTGATCAACAACAACATACGGGATATTTATGTCTCTACCCATAACAGTTCTAATAGCCTCACCAACATCATCAGACCCAACAATAACAATATGGTTTTCTAACTTCTTTGGAATGTTTTTTAAATAATTTACTTTCCTATTAACATACCTTGATTTGAATTTAGAAAAGAATGGTTTTAAGTAATTGAAAATATTATCACTGTAATTGTATAGATAAGGGGTAAGTAACATTGATAGAGAAGTAATAATAATTATTACAGAATATTGAGATTGTGTTAACTGCCCTAAAATCCACCCCTGCATAGCTAAGATCAAAGAAAATTCAAAGACCTGTGTTAAAATTATTGTTGACTTGGTTGATATTCTTGAACCATACCCTGAAAGTAGCAAGGTAAAGAAATGAATGAGAGGTTTAACTAAAAAGACAAAAAGAAATAAACCCAAAAACAAAATAAAAACCCCACCTTTGAAATTAAAGGAAAGCTGCATACCTAAAGACACAAAAAAGATCATAGATAAAAGATTTCTAAGACCTGAAACCTTATTTGAAATTTCTAGATTGTATGGGAATATGGAGATTGCTAAACCTCCAATAAACGCACCAACAGCAATATCAAAATTTAAAAATAAAGAAACTAAAATAAATAAAAAACAACTACCAATTGAGAGTAGGAAAAAAACCAGGACCTGACTTAAAGGTTTGTTTAATAATTACAGGGTAAACAAACTTATTTAGTAAGAACGCAAGAACAATTAGAATAATTGTTTTTCCTATAACTGTAAAGATTAAAACACTTGAAAAATTTAGAACGTCTTTTAAGATTGGAATTGCCAAAATTGCAATAAAGTCTTCAACTAATAAAATACCAATGCTTATCTTTCCTTGTAAAGAACTAATCTCAAAATTGTCTAATAAGATTTTTGCAACTAACATTGTGGAGCTAAAAGACAAAATAAAACTTAAATATAAAGCTTGAACAAAATCAATTACAAATAGATTTTTTAAAAGCATTAATAATAAAAAAGTTAAAATTATGTTAATTACAGGCAACACAAACACAGAAACATTTATTTTCTTTAATTGCTTTAGATCTGTGCTTATCCCAACACTGAACAATAAAAAGGCAATTCCAATTTTTGAAAGTAAGATTATCTCTTCTGTATTTGAAACCCAACCAAAGACCAAAGGCCCAATCAAGATACCAGTAACTATGTATGCTAAAATTGAAGGTTGTTTAAATCTATTAAAAATGTACATAATAATTGTTGCTGCAATTACAAGAATACTAAATGTTATTATAAAATCTATATTAAAATTTCCTTTAATAAAAAGCTTAAGTTAATAGTAATTATAAAAAGAATGTTTTAAAAATATATTGTATATACTATTTATATTAAAAGAAATTTACAAAGTATATTGGACAAGAAATAAGATTTGATATGGCAGAATATTTGGTTAAAGATTCCTTAAATGATTTTAAAAACATCAATAAGATTTATACAGATTGTCAAGACCTACATATAACTAAGGCTTTTTCTGAAAAGACTTTTTTAAGAATCTATAAAAAATGTACTAAATTAAAACTTATAACTGTCTCTAAATCTACAAAAGAAAGATTAAGTAATGACACTAAAAAATTAATTTTAAAAAAAAGAATTAAATTGTATGTTAAAAATGAACAAGGCAGACCAATAAACATCTCTTTATCTAAACTAAATAAGATTTTGGAAATGTACAAAGACTATTCTTACAGGGACTTAGAGGAAAAGCTAAAGATTCCAAAATCAACCATACATTATCTGATTAAGAAATCAAAAAAGAAAAAGCTAAAAGATGGGGATAAAATTATTTACTTAAAATGACCTTTTTATTTTTGTAGTTTTAGAATTTGCAATTTTTTTAGTGTCAAATTTTTTTTAATTTATAATTTTCTTTAGTATCAATTTATTTTAATTTATAATTTTCTTTAGTATCAATTTATTTTAATTTTAAATTTATAATCTATAATTATATTTAATATCAATTTATTTTAAGATAGAAAAGACAAGTGTTTTAAAAAAAGAAAATAATTTCTAAATAATGTTTGCATCTTTGTTAACACATCTGTAATTTACACAATCTAATTGAGGGTTTTTATTTTCATCACATCTTTTTACTGGAAAATCATCAATTACAAGCACATGTGGTTTCTTGAAAGGACGTGTGATAATGTGTGTTACTTTTGAAACAAAATATCTCCTTTTACTATAGTCATGTGAAATCATATAAAAGTTATTTAGATTATACACCTTATTTTTATAAATATTAAAATTACAAGAATTATAGTCTGAAAGATTATCATAGTTTTTAAACAGACTAGGATTGTCTGTGTTTAGCAGATGTATGTTGGTGTTTATTGTCTCACATTCGTTAACAGTCAGGCAATAACTTAAATTATATAACTCAGTGTTTAATTTTTTTTCAAAATAAGATTGGTAACTTAATTTCATAACAAAGAAAATAATAAGTGCAACAATTAAAATTAAGAAAGGAATTAATATAAAAAAATAAATTTTCTTCATAAACTTTTCCTTTCAACTTTTTAATTTAAAATTGTTTTTTAAGAATTGTTTTTTAAAATTAATGCCCTTTTATAATAATTTTAAATATTAAACTTCAAATCTTAAAAATTTAATCTTATGCAATTCCTTCTGAGCTATTTGTTGGCACCTTTTCTTCAGAATCAACAGTTTTTTTAGAAACTTTACTTAACTCATTAAGCTTTGTGATAATGTCTGTTTCTTGTTTTTCAACAGTTTTAAGTTTTAGGTTTACTGTCTCTAGATTGTTTTTTGTGCTTTTAATAACTCCCTCTTTGTCAGTCATAATAAGTACATTTCCTACACCCTTATAAACTTTTTTCTCTTTTGTAGCTTCTAGTTCTTTTATGGTTGATTCAAAGATGTTTTTTTGAAGTTGTAATTGTTGTTTCTGTTGAGAAACATACATTAGTTGTTGTCTATAATTATTCATCATATTTGTATTTTTATTTTCGCTCATAATTCCACCTCATAAATTTTGAAAATTAATTCAAGTATACTAATTATCATGTTATTCGTTGCCTTTAAAGCAATTATGTCTTTTGCATAGATTTTAATAACAATTAAATTGTTTTCAATAATTACTTCTGCTTTTGATCTCTTATATTCCTTTCTTTTCAATTCCAAGTCAAGTAATTTTTTTAGTTGTTCACAATTTTTTGACTTTATTACAATTTCAGAAGAGATTACAGCATCAATCACTTTTTGTCACAATTTAATAGTTCTAACTTAAAGCCTAAATAATTACCATCTAATCTAAATTCAAAAATGTTTTCTAGATCTTCTTGCTCAAGTTTATTTTTGCAAAAAAATAAACCATAATGTTTATCTTTGGATTTATATTTATCTTCTAGAAAATAAAAAATCTTTGTTTGATCAAAAAAAGAAAACTTATTTTCTTCAATTTTTTTAAAAGGTATAAGATGTCTTAGGTCAATAACTTTAAAAATATATTCCTTGTCTACCAAATATCCATCTTTTGTAAACTTATAAATTCTTAATAGAAAATCTAAGTTTTTAGTAAAGCAGACAATAAAGTAAGTAACTCCAAAATATTCTAGCTTTTTAAAGATATTATTAAGATTTGTGTTTCCTCTAGGAATATATTTTAAATCAGGTAAAAACTTTATTAAATATTTTACAAACCTTTTACTAATTATTGTTGATTTTCTTGAGCAAGTAATATACACACTCATAATCTATATTGCCTTAACTTTCTTTAAAACCGGCTCTCTTTTTTTATAGAATATTCTAGATCCGCACTCCCTACATTTATCATTTTCAGGAATCTGATCATAAAGGATTTTACATCTTGAACAAACATACATATTTATCACATTCATTTTTTAATTTTTTTGAAAATTTCTTTTTTAAATTTAAATAAATTTGTTTAAAAAAAACAAATCTATTTTTGATCTAACTTATATGCAGCACCTGAAATTGAAGTCTCACATTTACTGCATTTAAAGATACCTTTTGCCTGTCTTTTAATTGTTCCTTTATAACCACAATTTGGACAAACATAACTTTTTTTATCAGTCTTTACAGCAAGAAGAAATTTTTGTCTAATTCCTCTTCCCCCTCTAACACCGTGTTTTCCAGTTACTTTAACTTTCTTAGTTGTCATTTTAAATCACATTTTTTATTTTCTTGAGTCTAAAATTATTTTAGAAAATTCTGCATATTTACCAACAGCAGTGTCTATCATAAAATTAATTTCTTCTTCACTAAATACTCCACCTTTAGTTTTATGACAAGAGGTTACAGTATCTCCAACAATTCCTAAACTAAATCTTGCTGAAGAAGCTAATTCCTCAACCTGATTTGAATCAAGAATTATCTTGTCTGCAACTTTATCAAAAGTAATTGATACTGGTATGTTTTTTAAATTCATACTAATATCTTTATCTGTGTATTCCTTTAAGATAATATTATAATTCTCATCTAACTTTGGAATTTTTGCATTCATCAAGGCAGTAATTGCTGCAAGTTGTGTAGCGTCTATCAAGTTACCATCAGCATTAACTGCAATACAATCAATAAAAGCTATAAAGACTTTTTCACCAGGAACAATTGCAAGATCCTCAAAATTGATAATGTTTGCATGTCTAATTGCTCTGTCAGCCACTCTTCCAAACTCCACAGCATCAATTTGTGGTGGTCCTGTGATAAAATTTGGAGAGGACAGTCCTGAAAGTTCTAGATTTAAAGACATACTTCCTTTGTCAGGGGAGTCAGGATAAGGAGTTCCAACTACAAACTTTATTCCTGCAATTATCTCTGTATTTCCTAACTTTACCCAGGAAGAACCATCTGCTGATGGTAAAAAACCTGTCTTTATTTCTAAGTTTCTATATTCTAAAAGATCTCTTCCATCTTTTCTTTTTCCTAATTTTATTGATTCTAAAATTTCTTTAGAATTTACTAAATCCACTGAATTTATACTACTCATTAATATCACCATCTACAGGGTATTTTTTTAAAAGTGCATTTTTTTGAAAATCATAAACTTTTTCTGCACCTTTCAACCCAATTGAAATCATTTTTTTCCAATCTTCTTTTTTAACAAAACCATCCATCTGCAAAAGCACAATTTCCTTTTGAGGCATCAAAACCCCAATTGCTGTGTCAACTGCATCTTCTGCATCTTCTTCCTCTTTTGTTAAGTCTAAGATAAATTCTCCATTTGCTCTTCCTGAAGCAACAGCACTTACAATTCCGTTCATTGGAAGACCTGCATCAGCACAAGCAAGAGATGCAGCTGTTATTGCTGCTGCTCTAGTTCCTGCATTTGAGGAAAGAATAACTGTGTCAATATCAATTACTGTGTTTGGAAATTTTTCAACCTGAATTGCAGATTCTAAAGAAAATCCAGAAACTAAAGAAATTTCTTTATCTCTTTTTGCAGGGACAGGAGATTTTCTTTCTCCAACTGAAAAGGGAGCCATTCTATATCTATAGTCAACAACTGCTTTTTCAGAGTTTGCTAAGTGCTTTGGAAAAATTGGTCTTGGACCATGAACAGTTGCAATAACTGTGTTATTTCCCCATTCTAAATAACAAGAACCATCTGCACTTTTAACTACACCTAACTCTACTTTCATAGGTCTAAGTTCATCATTTTTTCTACCATCTAATCTTTTTGTCATAATTTATCACTTTGTTTTATTTTTTTCTAAGAATTCTTTTACACTATTTGTTAAATTTGATTTTTGTGAGTTTTTAACAACTAAATCTAAAGCTCTAACTAATAGTTTTGGGTTTTTTGAAGAAAACCAAATCCATCCATTTTTACCAACCACAATATTTGATTGTGTGTTTTCTTTTAGAATATTTAACATAGATTCATTTTTACCAATAATTCTTGGAACCTTTACACAGGATGTGCTGTAGATTGTCCCAACAGGCAAAATATTTATGTTATCTAACTCTATAGAATCATTGTCAGAAATGTTTGCAATTCTTGCAAAAATTACTGTTCCAACATCTAACTTTCTTCTAAGTGTTGATTTTGGTAAGTAAGTGTCTGTTGGAGAATTAAATTCTAGAACATAACCAGTTGCAGCTTCTTGTTTAACAACACAGATTAAGCCATCTCCTGCACTTGGTGTATAAGCACCATTTAGAGCAATAACAGAAATATATTCTGGACTTTCTGAAAGAATTCCAATTACAGAGCTATATATTTTGTTATTGTTAATGTACACATTTGAGCCTAGTTTTTTAATTTCAGAAGTTAAAAAATCTCCTGGCACAACTATTTTTTTTTCATTCATATTTTATCACTTTTTTAATTTAAATTATTCTTCAGTTTTAATGACAACATTGCCATGAGTAACGTTATTAATCTCAGAAACCAATTGATTTTTCATTCCTGAAGGAATCTTTATCTTTGCAACAAGTCCTCCTGAAGCTAACCATTTTTGATCAACAATCTCATATTTATAGATTACTGATGAAGCTTTTCCTGCATATGTACCAGGAATCTCAATAGCCACAACAATTTTATCTAAAGAGATTGGCATGATTTTTGTTAAAGCTTTTAAGATTTCTGCAATTTCTCTGTCTCTTGGAACATTTAAATTTATTTTTATCTTTAATTCTTCAAAGGCATTAATAAATCTTTGTTCAGGAATTGGTGTTTTGTTTTTTGGATCATGTGCATTTTTTGTAAAAAAAGAAATTATATCATTTCTTCTTTTCTCAACCATCTCTTGTCTTTGAGCAGTTGTTAATTGCACATCTCCTGACAAAATTATTTCTTTTGCAATTGTTGTAAAGTCTTCTGTTTCAAAGACAGTTTTTAGAACTTCTTTTGAAGCCTCATCTCCTTTCTTTGCATCAGAGTAGATTGCTTCATAAGCTATAATATCATCAAAATTAACTTCCTTTCCGTGTTTAAAGTCCCAGGCTAGGTAAGGTTCAACGTATATTTCAAAATTATGATCATCTCTTCTTAATTTAGCAAGAACTGCATCTTCTAATTTCACCATATAATTCTCCCCTTTTCTTTTTTGTTTATTTTTTTCTTTCTATTTTTTAATTTCTTATTTACTTTATAAATATTTATTATATTTTTCAATAGGCACAGATATATTATTTTCTGAATCTGTGACATTAATTACTTCTAAGTTTTTTGAATTTAGTTTTTGTTTAGGTTCTAGGTTTAAAGATATTGTTTTAATTGCTAACCTTAAAGCATCATCAAAGGACATGTTTTCTTTGTAATTTTTTTCTAAATGAGTTAGTAGTTTTTGTCTATTTTGTCCAATTGCAACTGCTTTATATTCTGTTGTAGCTCCACTTGGTTCAATTTCAAAGATATGTTTTCCTAAAGAATCTATACCTACTGTTATTAAGGAAACTCCAAATGGTCTAGCTCCACCATATTGTGTATAGTATTGTACAATGTTTGCTACTTTTTTTACTAAGGTTTCAATTTCTATTGGGTCATCATAGTAGGTTTTATTCTCTTGCGCAATTTGTCTTGCAAAGTCAACAAGTCTTCTACCATCTCCAATCAATCCAGAGCAAGCAACCCAGGCATGTTTATCAATTTTAAATATTTTTTCTACAGATTCAGGTAGTATTAGTGGAGAAAATATTTTTTTATCAGCAATAAGTACAATTCCTTCTTTATAGGTAATTGCTACTGCTGGGCTTCCCTTTTCTATAATTTTGGAAGCATAATCCACTTGGTAAAGATGTCCTTCTGGACTAAAAACTGTTATTGACCTATCATAGGCTTGTGCCATGTTACTATTTGAAGCTGTAAACAAGAATATTCACCTTTTTATTTTTTATAAATTTATTAATTGTTTTTTGTATAATTCTCATATAATCAAAAGTAGTATTTTTTCTTTTATCTTATTCTATATAATATAGAGTGTTAAGTATTAAAAAGATATCTAATATTTTTAAAAAAGAAAATTTAAGTAGATATATGTAAAAAGAAATTAACTTTTACAAACTTTAGAAAGTAAGGATTTATATTCTATAAAATTATTTTCAAAAATTAAATTTAATAAGTTATTTGCATTTGCATGTTTACAATAACCTAAAAAAGAGGAAATTGAAAATGAAATATACTCTTTTTTTATTTTTTTACTAATATAAAGATATTTATTTTCTTTTGTTCTTTTTATAAATCTATTAACATTTATTTTTCTAACTTTTATTTTTTTTGGAAATATTTTGTACCCAACAAAATCAATTCCTTCTTCAACTAAGTTAATGTAGGTTTTATTTTTTGGCATATCTAAATCTAAATAAGTAAATAAAAATTGTTTTATTTTGAATCTTAAAAAATTAAGTTCTTTTTTAGAATTGGAAAAGAGAATGAAGTCATCTACATATCTATAATAGGGTTTTACTTTTAAAGAATGCTTTACAAATTGATCTAAGTTATTTAGGTAAATGTTTGCAAATAATTGGGATGTAAGATTACCTATAGGGATTCCTTTATGATTTCCATATTCTGAATGGTAACTATCAATTATTTGGTATAGTATAGTTATTATTTTACTATCTTTTATTTTTTTAGAAATCATCTTTTTTAAAATGTTTTTATTTATTGATGGGAAATATTTTTTTATATCACATTTTAGATAATATTTTGGATGGTTTTGGGATTGAATAATTTTTTTAATTCTAAATAAACCTTTATGAATTCCTTTATTTTTTCTACAAGAAAAGGAATCACAAATAAAGGTTTTATTAAAAATTGGCTCAATAATATTTATTATTGCATGCTGAATAACTACATCTCTAAAAGTTGGAGCAGCAATGATTCTTTCTTTAGGTTCAAATATTTTAAATATTAAATAATTTGAAACAACATATTTATTATTAATTATATCTTCCTGGATAGAAAATAAATTTTGTTCTAAATTAAATCCAAAATCTAATACTTGTTTTTTATTTGGTTTTGATTTTCTTGCATTTTTATAAGCTAAGTAAAGGTTTTGATAGGATATGAATTTTTCAAATAAGTGTTTATATGATTTCATAATTAAAAACATAAAGAAATGTAATAGAGTTCATTACTCTAATTACTAAATATTACATTTCAAATTTATATTTGATTTCTTCTATAATAATCTAAAAACAGATTATTAAAGGCATACAGCAATCAGGTTTTATATACATGTAGTTTATTTTCTATTTTCTTTACATGTCTAAAAAATTAAAAACAAACATATAAACTCTTCAAAAAACCTTTTAAGGCTATAAACTACTGCACACCGCAGGCCGATGTTGTTGTTCAGGTTCCCAGAGTCGTTGTTCAGATTCAGAGCCAACAGCCCAGAGTTAGAGCTATTGTTCCACGACCCGCCCCGCAAAAACACTGGCTAACAGTTTAGATACACAAAACCTTTGTCTTCTACAAAGACAAAAATAATAAACATAGAAAATTATTTAAAGGTTTTTATTAAACCACCTAATAAATTGCCCATATCATTTACTTTTTTTGAAGCAATTTCATATTTTTTAAAAGGCATTACTTTTAAATCGGAAGATAATCTTAACAATATTCTTAATAACCCCAAATCAAGATCTGCTTTTTTTAAGTATTCTTGTTTAGATTTGTTTTTATTTATTAAAACAATATTCAATAATAAAGATTCTGTTGTGTTTTTTAATCTTTCACCTAAAGTATACTTCTCTGATTTTGGAAACTTCTTTATTTCAGGATATAACCA
>Ga0265293_10000513_pt1 | contig 92303 bp, 76 predicted proteins | sample Munlanlewell138R_FD_192505 | JGI IMG/M metagenome (GOLD analysis project Ga0265293, IMG submission 192505) | Leachate microbial communities from a municipal landfill in Southern Ontario, Canada - Leachate well 138R | ecosystem: Engineered > Solid waste > Landfill > Unclassified | place: Canada... | reverse complement strand
ACAGGTAAGCTGTTTGTAAGTCTTCAAGTGTGCACCTCAAGTTTTGTTGCAAAAACAGGTCACATCTTACCACAGCTTGCCTGTTTTTACAATCTTCTTTCAGTTGCACTTACTTGTTGAATTCAGGTTATTAAAAAAAATGAACAGCAAAAAAGTGTGACCTGCGAAATAGAATTGACGCAATTATATTTTTCTTAATTGACTCAATCTGCAATAATCTCATTGATTCAATGAGATTTTATGTGATTGACTCAATGCGATTATTTACGATTGACTCAATGCAAAAATATTTAAAAAACAAGCTATATGAAAAATTTTGTTTTTTATCGGGCATTTCACTAAACTACCACCATGGCCAAATCCAAACAACAATTCAAATGCTCGGTCTGCGAAGGGCTGACACCCAAATGGCAGGGACAGTGCCCCCACTGCGGTGAATGGAATTCTCTGGAACCCTTTACAGAGATACCTATTGTCCGGCGACGTACGGAAGCGGCCGCTCCGGCTACATTCAAAACGCTCATCATGAGCGATCAGCCAAGACGCTTCGTTAGCGCTATCGGTGAGTTCGACCGCGTGGTCAGCGGCGGAATTATGGAGGGCAGTATTATCCTGCTCAGTGGAGATCCGGGTATCGGTAAATCTACCCTGGCGCTACAGCTCTGCAAGGCCTTCAGTAAGTCGCAGATATCGGTCTGTTACTTCAGCGGCGAAGAATCTCCGGGACAGCTTGGACTGCGCGCCAAAAGACTCGGATTCAATCACGACGGTTTTAAGATCAGCAGCGATATGGAACTCAACCGCATTATTGCCGGACTGGAACTCGAAAAACCGAAAATCGCAATCATAGACTCCATTCAAACGGTTTATTCTCCCGGATTGGATTCCCTGCCCGGTTCCATGCAGCAGATCCGGGAATGTGCGGCGGAATTGATGGACTGCGGCAAGAAAAACAATATCTGTATAATTATGATCGGGCATATAACTAAGAGCGGCATGATAGCAGGTCCGAAACTGCTGGAACATATCGTCGATACTGTGCTCTACCTTGAAGGTGATAAACAGCATTATTTCAGGATTTTACGCTCGGTAAAAAACCGCTTCGGCGCGACGCACGAGATCGGTATCTTTGAAATGAAAGAAAACGGTCTTCAGGATATTGAGAATCCCGGGGATGTCTTTCTGAGCGAACGAAAAAAAGGAGCCAGCGGATCCGTGATCGCTTGCGGGATGGAAGGAAGCAGGCCGCTGCTGGTCGAGATACAGGCGCTGGCTGCCAGAGCCGCTTACGGAACTCCCCAGCGGCATGCCTCGGGTATCGATCCGCGAAGGCTGCAGTTGCTGCTGGCAGTGATCGAACGCAAATTGAATATCTCAGTAGCGCAATATGATATCTTTGTCAATATTGTAGGCGGACTGACCCTGAAAGAACCGGCAATGGACCTGCCGGTGATCGCGGCGATCTGCTCCTCGATCCGGGATTTTATGATCCCGGAAAACACAGTGATCATCGGGGAAGTGGGACTCACCGGGGAAACACGTTCGGTGATGCGGATTGAACAGCGGGTCGGGGAAGCCCTGCGCATGGGTTTCAACAATCTGATCCTGCCCGCTTCCGCAAGAAAAAAAGTGCATGCCGAAAATAATAATGGAAATATCCGTTTTATCGGCGATATCAATGACTTGCTTCAAACGTTTATCTGATCGTATCATTTTTGGAAGGGCCGTTTTTTTAAATTAAAAACCCTGTGTACAATTGGCATTTTTTAATAAAACCTTTTTCGGAACGATTTTATTCATCTTCCTCCGGGAGGTACCATTATAGCGGAATAGTCGGTACCAACTACAGGATTTAAAATACAGCCCGCCACTGGGAGCTTATACAGCAAGGGAGATCTCCGATCCTCCGCCACGAAAAGGTTCTGCCTGTTTTGGATATCTCCTTTACAATAAGCGAATAGATACTTTTCTTCATTTACCACAAAACAGAGCAAATCTGTTCATACTCAACGGTTTTCGAAAAAACATTTGCATATCCGCCGTATATTTGTATATATTTGTTGCTTTTTTGTAGTCCCGGAAGACAGATCAAAAAAGATGTACAAATACAAGTGAAAAGGAGCTTAAGTTGAGAACTTTCTCGGCGAAACCCGCAGATATCAAGCAAGACTGGTATATTGTCGATGCTGAAGGCGTTGTTTTGGGCCGGCTGGCAAGCCAGGTTGCACAGATCCTGCGCGGTAAACATAAACCCATCTTTACACCGCATATCGATACCGGTGATTTTGTCATCGTCATCAATGCGGAAAAAGTCCGTTTAACCGGTACAAAAGAAGAAAAGAAAAGTTATTTTCACCATACCGGGTATCCCGGCGGTGGTCGCTTTAACAGCTACAAGGAAATGATAGCCAAACATCCTGAACGCGTGATCGAAAAAGCCGTAAAAGGTATGATACCGCATAATCGTCTTGGCCGCCAGATCCTCAAGAAACTCAAGGTATACGCCGGGGAGGAGCACCCTCATGCGGCGCAGCAACCGAAACCCTTGGAAATCAGATAGGAGAAGGGAAACATGGCAACGACAAAACATGAAACCATTACCATCGGTCGCCGTAAATCATCGGTTGCACGCGTGATAGCACGCCCCGGCACAGGCAAAATCCTGATCAATGAAAGGGAAATGAACGACTATTTCGGTCGTGAAACCTATGCCATGATCATCCGGCAGCCTCTCGAACTGACCAAAATGGAAAGTAGATATGATTTTTTTGTGAACGTTACGGGCGGCGGATTGACCGGTCAGGCCGGTGCGGTACGCCTTGGGATCAGCCGGATGCTGATCGCCTTGCACCCGGAATTAAGGCCCGCACTGAAGTCGGCCGGCTTCCTGACCCGCGATTCCCGCGAAGTCGAACGCAAGAAGTACGGTTTACGCGGTGCACGCCGTGCCTTCCAGTTCTCAAAACGTTAATCTTATTATCGGAGTATTTTTTATATGGAACAAGTTACCATCGAAAGCCTCATCAGCGCCGGCGCCCACTTCGGTCACCTGACCAGCAAGTGGAACCCCAAGATGAAGAAGTACGTTTTCATGGAAAAAAACGGAATTCACATCATTGACCTGGAACTGACGCTAAAAGCGCTTGAAAAAGCCTGTAAATTCATCGGTGATGTCGTCCGGAACGGCGGCGAGATCCTCTTTGTGGGGACCAAGAAACAAGCCAAGAACGTCCTGGAAGATGAAGCCATCCGCAGCGGCGCGCACTATATCACGGAACGCTGGCTGGGTGGAGAACTTACCAATTTTACCACCATTCGCCGCAGTATCCGCCGGCTGGAACAGCTTCAGCGGGACAGTGAAAGCGAAGAAGCCTGGAAAAATCTGACAAAAAAAGAAGTCCTGGGTCTGCGCCGCGAACGGGAAAAACTCGAAACCCTGCATCGCGGCATTCAGAATATGCGGCGTTTGCCTGACGCAATTGTTGTGGTCGATACGGTTGAAGAAAAGATCGCTGTTGCCGAAGCCCGAAAGCTGGATATTCCGGTGATCGGTATCCTCGATACCAATGCCGATCCCGCTCTGATCGATTATCCCATTCCCGCCAACGATGACTCCATCCGTGCTATCCATCTCATCACCAAAACACTTGCCGATGCTATCCTTGAAGGGAAACGCGGGGCAAAAAAACCGTTTAAAGAAAAAATGTCCGATGAAAAACCATCGCTGAAAGAGCAGAAAGAAACGGATAATAACGAAGTCGAAGACACTGAATAATCGAACGAGGAATATGGAATGCAAATTAGTGCTGCAATTGTAAAAGAGTTACGTGAAAAAACCGGCGCCGGAATGATGGACTGCAAGAAAGCCCTCGTTGACGCCGAAGGTGACATCAGCAAAGCGGTTGATCTTCTCCGTGCCCGCGGCATTGCCAAGGCCGAAAAAAAAGCCGGCCGAAGCGCAAAAGAAGGGATCATCTGCTCCTATGTCCATCCCCTCGGACAAAAACTCGGAGTAATGGTCGAAGTCAACTGTGAAACCGATTTTGTTGCCAAGACCGATGAATTTGTCCGCTTTGCCCAGGATATCGCCATGCAGATCGCAGCGATGAATCCCCTGGCGGTTCGCCGTGAAGACATCCCGGCGGCGATCATTGAACATGAAAAAGCCGTTTATCATGATCAGGTTATCAATGAAGGCAAACCGGCACATATCGCCGAGCGCATCGTAGAAGGCAAGCTGGAAAAGTATTATAAAGAGAATGTCCTGCTGGAACAGGAATTCTTTAAAGATACCGATAAATCCGTAGAAACCTATTTAAAGGAAACGATCGGCTCGCTGGGAGAAAATATCTCTATTGCGCGCTTTGCCCGCTTTATGGTAGGTGAAGCAAGCGAAGAGACCACGGAAGCATCCTGAAAGTCCCCTTGCTGGTTGTGTTTGTTAAATGCACTACAACCGGATATTACTGAAATTAAGCGGTGAAATACTGGGCGGCGTCAAGGGACACGGAATAGATCCCGGCGCCGCTTCTTATTTTACCGAAGAAATCCGCCGGATCCACGATGAATACGTACAGATCGGCATTGTGATCGGTGGCGGCAATATTTATCGGGGTGCAGCCGGATCGGCCATGATCGACCGGGTCAGCGGCGACCAGATGGGCATGCTTGCGACCGTGATCAATGCACTCGCTCTGCGCGATTACTTCGAAAAAGCCGGAATGGCAACCCGCATCATGGGACCTTCTTCGGTTTCTCCGCTGATGCTGCCCTTTGACCGGAAACACGCTATCGAATTACTGGATCAGGGTATTATCCTGATCTTTGCCGGGGGAACGGGAAATCCCTTCTTTACTACCGATTCCGCAGCCGCCCTGCGTGCCGCCGAGATCGATGCGGATGTCCTGCTGAAAGGGACCAAGGTAAACGGAGTATACAGTGCAGATCCGGTCAAGGATCCCAATGCAAAACGCTATGAACGCATCAGCTATTCACAGGTTATTGAAGAACAGTTAAAGGTAATGGATCTCAGTTCCATGACCCTGTGCCGCGAAAACCGCATACCCGTGATCGTCTTTGACTTTACCGAAACGGGAACCCTGTACCGTATCCTTTCCGGTGAAGAAGCCGGGACCTTAATTGAAGAATAAACAGTCTAAAGGAGTACTCCTATGATGAACGAAGTTTATGCTTACTGCGAAGAATTCATGGACAAATCCCTGAAACATCTGGATCATGAATATAAAAGCCTGCGGACCGGCCGTGCCACCCCCACACTGCTGGATAATATAAGGGTCGACTATTACGGTATGCAGACACCGCTGAATCAGTGCTCCACCATCAGCGTTCCCGAAGCGCGCCTGCTGGTCGTACAACCCTGGGATAAATCCATTCTTTCTGCAATTGAAAAAGCGATCCAAGCGGCGAATCTCGGACTGAACCCCCAGAACGACGGACAGCTGATCCGCATTCCCATTCCGGCCATGAACGACGAACGCCGCCAGGAACTGGTACGCATTGTCCATCAGATGGCCGAAGAAGCGCGGGTCGCAATCCGGAATATCCGCAGAGATGCGAACGACAAGATCAAAAAACTGGAAAAAGACAAGGATATCTCCGAGGACGATGCCAAGTCCGCCTATGCCGAGATCCAGAAGATTACCGATAAGAATATTGAAAAAGTCAATGATGCTCAGCAGAGCAAGGAAAAGGATATTCTGAGCGAATAAGACATATCGAAATAAATATTTAAACGCCGCTGAACAGCGGCGTTTTTTATGCCCTAAAAAAGAGACCCGGGGAAAGCCCCGGGTTCTTTACAAAATAAATGAAGGTATTTTGAATTAGAAGCTATAACGTGCAGTAAAGGCGATATCACCAAACGAGCCGGCCCAGCCGCCGATAATGTCAAAAGCGGGTTTGTAATCCAGGGATAATTTGACCGGCAAATTGATCAATGATTCAAAATCATATTCAACACCGGCAATACCGTCAATACCCAGTGCGAAGGCATTGGTCCACCACCAGCTGATCCCGACATGCGCGCCGCCGCCGAAATACCAGCTCAGGCCTTCAATTTCGCCAATGGCCAGGGGTTTGTGCCACTGATACATACCGGTAACAATAATACCCAGTCTGTATGTCAGTAAGGCTTCTACGGCATTGCCTTTATCCCCCATGGGGAGACGTAAGCTGGCGCCCGAACGGACACCGCCGCGTAAACCGACCGTCATTTCGCTGTAAGCGAATGAGAATGCAAGTACAGCGATCAATGCGATAACCAGAACTTTCTTCATCTTTCTTCTCCTTATGTGTTTGTTTTTAAAACGCGTACTATAATGAATGACTTCCCTATAGCTGTCCAAGTTGTGAGTTATTCTCGATTTGATAAACGTGTTCCCTCGTTTATAATTATCCTTATGCCAATATTAACTACAATCAGCTAAAATTCACAATAAAAAATCATTTTATTAAAAAATGATGGAGGAATTATAAAAAAAAGCCGGCGTACAGCCGGCCCTGATAAATAAGATTCATTTATAAGCGATCATTAGAATTTATATCGGATACTTAAGGACACATCATAGTAGAGGCTGGCCCAGTAACTGATAATATCGATTGCGGGTTTGTAATCCAGGGAAACCGCAAGCGGGAAGTTCAGAATGGATTCCATGTCATAGGCGACACCGGCAACGGCATCAAGGCCCAGGGCAAACTTGCGGTTGATCCAGCGGGTCCCGTTCCAGCGCGGTAAGGCCGCCGCCGAAATACCAGCTCAGGTTTTCAATTTTACCTACGGGCTTGTGCCACTGATACAACCCTGTAAAAACGATACCCTTAAAACCCGGAGTGGAAATAATCGCTTCAATTGCGTTTTTTTCCGAAAGATGATAACGCGCCGTCACGCCGCCGAATACATTCATAAGTCCCAAACGTAAACCCGCATCCAGTTTTCCGCCAGAGTTTTCCTGAGCAACTGCGGCAGATAGCATCAAAAGTGCCAGCGTCATCATTGCAACTTTTTTCATGGTTTTTCTCCTGTCCTTTTGTGTTTAGTGTTAATGATAAATAAATAGTATACTATATAATATTACAATTAATTAAAACAATATTATAAATAAAAATAATTCGTGGGGGAAATATAAATCAATTGCAGGCACCGGAACAATTAAAATAATATTTTTTATTTCTGTGCCATGTCAGTAAAGCATTGGCTTTTAGCCCGCTTTTTATTAAGTTCAACCCATGAAAAATATTGGAAAGATCAAAATATTTTGCTATACGGTTCTCTTTTGGACCCTTGTGCTTTTCGCTGCCCCTCCTGCCGGATATTACAGCCCGGCATCGGGACTTTCGGGAAACGCGCTGCGTGCGGTTTTGCATGATATCATTGACGGCCACAGCGTCCTTTCCTATACACCCGGGGTCTGGAACGCCTTTGCGACCACCGATCTGAAACCCAACGGCAAGATCTGGGATATGTACAGCAGCTATGAATACACCCTTTACGACGATCAGGCCGGGAATTACAGCGCCGAGGGCGATGTGTACAACCGTGAGCACTCCTGGCCGCAAAGTTATTTCAACGAAGCATCCCCGATGGTAACCGACCTGTTCCATATCTACCCCACCGACGGTTATGTGAACGGCTGGCGCAGCAATTACCCTTACGGTGAGACCAATACGCCGACCCGGACCTCCACAAACGGGTCCAAACTGGGTCCCGCCCGCAGCGGACTGGGATACAGCGGCACGGTCTTTGAACCCATCGACGAGTATAAAGGCGATTTTGCACGGACCTACTTTTATATGGCAACCCGTTATTACGGCGAGGACGGCAGCTGGAGCGATTGGGCCATGGCGGATGGCGTGGAATTGAAGGCATGGGCAGTCGCCATGCTGCTTCAATGGAATCAGGAAGATCCCGTCAGTGAAAAAGAATTGAATCGCAATGATGCCATTTACAATCTGCATCAGCATAACCGCAATCCTTTTATAGACCATCCCGAATATGCAGAATATATCTGGGGAGGTGAAACTCCCGGAACCCTGGACGCTCCCCTTGCGCTGGCTGCCACGGAGATCGATTCGCTGTCCTTTACCGCCAACTGGACAGCGGTCAATACGGCTGCGGCCTATCATTTGTACGTTGCCGGAGATGAGAATTTTGAAACGCCACTCAGTGTCTATAACCCAAAATCCGTGTCCGGTACCAGCGAGCTTATTGGGGGTCTGCATCCCGGTACCGATTATTATTATAAGGTAAAGGCGGTAAACGACAGTCTGGAAAGTCCCTTTTCCAACGTGATCTCCGTACGCACTTTGGCGCATATATCCGGACCTGCAGACACCGTATTCACTTACACGGAGACCTTTGACAATTTTCCGGAAAGCGGTTCCTCTTACCAGAACGGAAGCTTTACGGGGGAAAACGGCTTGCTCTGGACCTATCAGCAATGCCGCGGCGACATCGGCCTTGAAGGCAAATCCCCCTGTCTTGCAAAAACTTCACTGGAGGCCTCGCTTACATCGGGAACGATCTCCGGCGGTATCGCAAGTCTGTCTTTTCAATACATGCAGGCCTTTTCAACGGATGTATCGCTGGACCTGTTTGTGAACGGTCAACTCATCCGGACCTTTACTTCTTCGTCCGAACAGAATGTCGTTAAAGAAAGCGGGCCTGTTGCCCTTAATGTTGAAGGCGATGCTGTGATTAGCTTAAAACAGAATAACAGTGGAGCCGGCCAGGTGGCGATCGACAATATCAGTTGGAACAACTATCCGGAGACTGCGCTGCAGATACTTCCGGAAGATTTTAGCGTATCAGCTGCCTATCCCAATCCCTTTAACCCGGAATGTACGGTAGACCTGCGGCTGCGGCAGTCTGCACAGATCCGTGCCAATCTCTACGACAGCAGCGGGAAATTCCGCAAACAGATCTTCTACGGCCAAATGTCTGCGGGTGAACAACAACTGCAGATCCGGGCCGGCGAACTGCCGAGCGGTTTGTATCTGCTGCACTTGCAGTCCGGCAATACTCAGAACATCCGGAAGCTTTTACTGATCAGGTAAAACCCCGAATCAACAGATCAACAGATCAACAGATTAACAGATCAACAAATCAACAGATCCACAAATCCACAGCCTTCACGGAAATTCATTTGAAAAAAACCGATAAATGACGTATTTTTCTTTGATGTAAAAAAATGAAAGGATTAGACGCATGGCATCAGTGAACATTACTTTCCCGGACGGATCTGTCAAGGTCTATGAGCAGGGTGTGACCCCGATGGAGATCGCGAAATCCATCAGTGACGGTTTGGCACGCAATTGCGTTGTTGCCGAGGTCAACCACCGTGCCACAGACCTGACCCGTCCCATTATGGAAGATGCCGAACTGCGTCTGATCACCTGGAAGGATCCCGAAGCGCATGATGTGTTGCTGCACAGCACGGCTCACGTGATGGCCCAGGCGGTTCAGCGCCTGTTCCCGGACGTGAAGGTTACGATCGGGCCCGCCATCGAGAACCGCTTTTATTACGATTTCGATGCGCCCCTGCCTTTTACCGAAGAAGATCTTCCGAAGATCGAAGCCGAAATGCAGAAGATCATCGATGAGGATCAGCCGGTACTCCGCCGGGAGATATCGCGCAACGATGCGATCAGGTTCTTTGAAGAGATCGATGAACCTTACAAAATTGAGATCATCCGGGAAATACCGGAAGACGAGACGCTTTCGCTGTACAGCGAGGGAGATTTTACCGATCTTTGCCGCGGTCCGCACTTGGTTTCGACCGCGAAGATCCCGGCATTTAAATTGCTGAACGTTGCCGGCGCTTACTGGCGCGGCGATGAACGCAACAAGATGCTCTCCCGCATTTACGGAACGGCATTTCCTTCGAAAAAGGAGCTGCAGAATTATCTGAACTTCCTGGAAGAGGCAAAAAAACGCGATCACCGGCGGCTGGGTAAAGAGCTTGATCTCTTTGAGATCTCCGAGACCATTGGTCAGGGACTTTCGATCTGGTATCCCAAAGGTGCCCTGCTGCGTAAAAAGATCGAGGATTTTTGGTATGCCGAACACCGGAAGAGGGGCTACGACATTGTCCAGACGCCGCATATCGGCAAAGCCGATCTCTGGGAAACCTCGGGCCATCTGGGCTTTTACAAGGAATCCATGTATCCGGCTATGGAAATAGAAGGCCGGGAATACTATCTCAAGCCCATGAACTGCCCCTTTCATATCATGATCTATAAACGCCGCCAGACCAGTTACCGCGATCTTCCTCTGCGCTACGCGGAGCTGGGCACCGTTTACCGCTATGAACTTTCCGGCGTATTGCATGGCCTGATGCGGGTCCGCGGTTTTACCCAGGACGATGCGCACATTATCTGCACACCGGATCAGCTCAGCGGCGAGGTTGAGAAATTGCTGGAATTTTCCTTTGACTATCTGAAAGCCTTCGGCTTTAAAGAATATGAGATCTACCTTTCCACCAAACCGGCAGAAAAATTTGTCGGCGAGCCCGCATTGTGGGAACAGGCCCAGGAATCCCTAAGCCGCTCCCTGAAAAAAATGCAGATCGATTACAAGATCGATGAAGGCGGCGGCGCATTCTACGGTCCCAAGATCGACATCAAGATCAAGGACGCTATCGGACGCATGTGGCAGTGTACGACCATTCAGTTCGATTTTAACGAACCGGAACGCTTCGATATGGTTTATACCGCCCCCGACGGCAGTCTGCAGCGCCCCTTCATGATCCACCGCGCCATCATGGGCTCACTGGAGCGCTTTATCGGTGTGCTTATCGAACATACCGCGGGAAAATTTCCGCTTTGGTATGCGCCGGTCCAGCTCAAGCTTATTCCGGTATCCGACAAATTCAATGCGACGGCGCAAAAAATTGCCGAAGCCGCAGCAAAGGAAGATCTGCGCGTAGATGTCGATCTCCGCAACGAACGGGTAGGCTACAAGATCCGCGAGGCCGAGACGCAGAAAATACCCTGCATGATCGTTATCGGACAGCAGGAAGAAGAAAGCGGACAGTTTAAACTGCGCCTGCAGGGCGGGGAAGAATGGCCGTCGATGTCACTTGCCGGCCTTATAACCCGTTTAAAGGAAACGGAACGGGAAAAACACTGATACCGGCCTGAAACACTGTCATCACATTTAACGAATTCCGCGCTTTCGTCAGGGACGCTTGAGTACAAGGAGATGCATAATGAAATATTACGGTACCTGTAAATTTGTTGGCAAAAAGGTGATCTTGCGCATTCGCGACCGGATCTGCGAAACGACGGAGGAGCTGCTGGAAAGCGACCTTTTCACTGCCGTTCTTTCCAAATATGTCGCCCACCTTAAACGCAGACAGTCCGGACTGCTTGAACTTTTCGGGAAAAGCGCTTCTGTAATCGGGGACGAAGATATCAAACTGCTGCTAAGGGTTCTGCAGATTCTGGGAAAAATGCCGCTGGAAACCGTGCCGAAACTGCTGGAGAACGGAAAACAATTCGCCGGGAAACCCGAACTGCTGCTGGCTTTTGTTGAAGGCCTTTACAATTACTGGCGAACCTTTGAACGTTTTATCATTTGTGATTCCACATTGGAGGACTTTGACAAGCGCCCTTACCGCACTTTTGACGCGACCATCGAGGCGCTGATGCACCTGGTGCGGCAAAGCTACCGGCAGATCGAGGAACACATCACCGGTCTGCATCCCCATATTTACCGGCAGGTGCATGCCGGTGCCGAACTGGCGGTGATCGCAATGCCGAAAGATCTGCAGCTGCCTCCGGGAATCTATTCAAAACTCCAGACCATCCCGCTGATCCGGCAGCTGCTGCTCTATCCGCCGCTGTTGCTGGACCCGCCGATGAATAAGCGCAGCGGTCGCTTTAAGCGCGTGGACCAGAATCCCCTGGAACTTGTCAACCCGGACAGCGGCGAATGGTTATGCTATCCAGCAAAAGTGGGTTCGCTGCTTATCCTGGTTTATGTCCACGAAAAATTTTTCGAACTGGGCTTCTCCCTCTGCAACCTCTTTGAACCGGCGGAAGACGCTTTTTTGGATAAGAAAGCCGATGCCGTCTATCTTTTCGGCGTTCCCGGGGAAGCTTTAAATGATCTTGCCGAATTACCCGCCGTATTCTATGATGATACGGATAACAACGTGCTGGTCGCCGCCTGTCCCAACGACGACCGTTTCGGATATTTCGGCTACCTGAAAAAAATGATCCTGACCCTGCATAATATTGCTGTGATGAAGCATGGGAAAATGCCTTTTCACGGAGCGATGGTCCGCATTCAGAGTACCAAAGGAGAAGAACGGAATGTTCTTATCATCGGTGAAAGCGGCACCGGAAAGTCGGAAACCCTGGAAGCATTGCGCAGCATCGGCGACAGCAGTATCCGGGAAATGCGCATCATTGCCGATGACATGGGCTCGCTTGAACTGGATGCAGAAGGCAGGCTTCTGGCCTATGGCACAGAGGTCGGCGCCTTTGTCCGCCTGGATGACCTGCAGCCGGGATATGCTTTCGGTCAGCTGGACCGTTCCATCATCATGAATCCAGGGCGGGTAAATTCCCGCATCCTTTTGCCGGTCACCGGCTACGAAGAGATTATCAAAGGTTCTCCGGTGGATTTGATCCTGTATGCCAACAATTATGAGGATGTGGACGACGAGCATCCCCTGATCGATCGACTGGAAAACGCGGAAGCCGCACTGCACATCTTTCGTGAAGGCAGGGCAATGAGCAAAGGGACCACCACCGCTACCGGACTTGTACACAGTTATTTCGCGAATATTTTCGGACCGGTCCAGTACCGGGAACTGCACGAAGCGATTGCCGCAAAATTTTTCGAGGCCTTTTATGCCCGAAAACTATTCGTCGGGCAATTGCGCACCCGCCTTGGCATTCCGGGTTATGAGCAGGAAGGTCCCGGGAGCGCCGCCCAAGCCTTACTGCAGAAGCTTTTTGCCGAATCGTGATCATGGGGTTTGATCGCGGAATGTCCGGACTCTCCGTGCTGCTTTGCAAAGTTCCGGTGTTATCCCCGTTATTTGAAGACAGAATTTTCGGGTCCGAAGCAGAACCTTTTTCCGGTTTCGCATATCTTTTTTAAAAAAACCTTGTCTTTCATCTGTTTATGGCAATATATTTGCGTCAAATTCCCTGGTGATGAGGAATTTTATTATTTATATTATCGTGTATAATTTAAAGGAGTCTTATCACACGACCAATGACACAAAATGCGAAAATTAAAGATGACGCGACACGAGTAAATGATGCTATCCGCGCGCCCGAAGTGCGCCTGATCAGTGAGGATGGCCGACAAATAGGCATTGTGAGCATACGTGAGGCGCTCAGTGAAGCTGAAAAAAGCGGACTGGATCTGGTGGAGATATCCCCGAACGCAGTTCCCCCCGTATGCAAGATCATAGATTACGGTAAGTACAACTACGAACAACAAAAGCGCGAGAAGATCAACAAAAAAAAGCAACATGTGATTACCGTAAAGGAAGTGCGCTTCCGCCCTCATACCGACACGCACGACATTGAGACCAAGGTCCGCAAGATCCGCGAATTTATCGAAGGCGGCGACCGGGTTAAACTGTCCGTGATGTTCCGCGGCCGTGAAATGGCCCATCAGGAAATCGGGATGGAGACGATACAGAAGGTCATCGCACTTCTTGAAGATGTTGCCAGGATCGAAAAGGCGCCACTGCAAGAGGGGCGCTTTATTACGGCTTATCTCGCCGCCAAAAAGTAAGGAGAATGAGAACATGCCCAAGATGAAAACAAATCGGGGTGCAGCTAAACGGTTCAAACAAACCGGCTCGGGCGGTTTGAAACGCAAAAAAGCCTACGCAAACCACATCTTGACCAAAAAGTCAACCAAACGCAAACGTAACCTGCGCCAGCAGACCGGCGTTTCTTCGGCGGATCTCGGTCGAGTAGAAAAAATGTTGGGAATATAATTCAGGCTTTTTTGAAGGAGTAAAATACTATGCCAAGAGCAAACAGTTCCGTACCAAGACATCGCAGACACCGCAAGATCATCAAGCTTGCAAAAGGACAATTCGGCGCACGGCGCAAATTATACAAAACCGCAGTTGAGGCCGTTGAACGCGGCTGGACCTATGCCTACCGGGACCGGCGCCAGAAAAAACGCGATTTCCGCCAGCTTTGGATCACCCGCATCAACGCCGCGGTCCGGCAATATGGTCTGAGTTATTCCCGCTTCATTCACTTGCTGAATGAAAAGGGCGTGGAGATCGACCGGAAGCAGCTGAGCGATATGGCTGTGCACCAACCGGAGGCATTTGCAAAACTGGTCGAAACGGTTAACAAATAATCAGCTGACAGGAAGAAGCCCCATGCCCTTCCGGCTCGATCCGGAAAAATGGGCAGTAAACAGTGAAAATTTACAGTAATGAACAAAGCGACCATCAGCGAAATACGAAAGCAGTTTGATAAAACCCTCGAAGAGGTTCACGATGCCGCCGCGCTGGAAGCATTAAAATACCGTTATCTCGGCCGAAAAGGTAAAATTGCCGATCTGTTTTCCCGTATCCGGGATCTTTCATCCGAATCCCGGAAAGAAGCGGGGGAGCTGCTCAACCGGCTTAAAGCGGATCTGAGCGCGGCCATCGATGCGCGAACTGCGGCATTCTCTGCCCCCAGGGAACAAAGATCCTATATCGATTATTCGATGCCGGGCTATGCCATGCATCGCGGTTCGCGACATCCGCTGACACAGGCGGTTGACGATATGCTGAATATTTTTCAGCGCCTGGGCTTTGATATTGCATACGGACCCGAAGTTGAAACCGACTGGTTCAATTTTGAGTCGCTGAACTTCCCTCCGGACCATCCGGCGCGCGATATGCAGGATACCTTTTACACCGAAGGCGGCGGCGTTTTGCGGACACATACCTCCCCGGTACAGACACGCTATATGTCCACCCATGAACCGCCGCTGCGTATTGTGGCTCCGGGAAGGGTATTCCGCAACGAAGCCATCAGCGCCCGCAGCTATTGCCTTTTTCATCAGATCGAAGGTCTGTATGTCGACGAAGGCATTACTTTTGCGGATCTCAAGGGCACCATCGAGCGTTTCTGTCGCCTGTATTACGGCAAGGATGTAAAGATCAAATTCCGCGGCAGTTATTTCCCCTTTACGGAACCTTCCGCCGAGATCGATGTATCCTGCTTTCTCTGCGGCGGCAAGGGCTGTCCGGTCTGTAAACAGAGCGGCTGGCTGGAGATCATGGGTTGCGGAATGGTGGATCCGAATGTACTGAAAGCCGTAAATTACGATACGGAACGTTTTAGCGGATATGCTTTTGGACTCGGTATCGAGCGCATGCTGATGATGCGCCTGGGTATCAATGACATTCGTATCCTTTTTGAAAATGACGTGGAATTCTTAAAACAGTTTTGACCGGAAAGCGAAATGATCGTCTCAATAGACTGGCTCAAAGATTATATCGATATTGACATCCCCCTGGAAGAACTCGCGGAGAAGCTGACCGTTGCGGGTGCAGAATGTACGCTTAAACAAAGCGGTATCCGTATTCCGGACGGCGTGCTTGTCGCTAAGGTTCTCGACACCCGGCCGCATCCCAATGCCGAAAAGCTTAGCGTTTGCAAGGTTGATACCGGCACCGGTGAAATTCTGAACATTGTCTGCGGCGCGCCGAATGTGATTGCGGGCAGGCTTGTGCCTGTCGCTACTGTCGGCACAAAACTGGCGCCGGATTTTGAGCTGAAGGAAGTCCGCCTGCGCGGCGAACTGTCGCAGGGCATGATCTGCGCCGAAGACGAGCTGGGACTGGGGAATGACCATAGCGGCATTATGTTGTTGCCGGACGATTACGAGATCGGCCGTCCTTTTGCCGATTATTATCCCGTGTACCCTATCCTCGATGTCGAGGTCACGGCAAACCGCCCTGACCTGATGTCTCATTGGGGCCTGGTCCGCATGATCTCGGTGATTACGGGAAAGCCCTTTAAAAAAGTCCCGTTCTGCCTGGAAGAAAAAGAAAAGGATATCCGTGAGATCTGCAAAATCAGTGTTGAGGCTCCGGAAGGCTGCCCCCGCTACAGCGCGCGCGTTGTAAAAAATGTTCGCATTCAGCCTTCGCCGGCCTGGCTTCGGCAGCGCCTGGAAAGCGTGGGCTTGCGCCCGGTGAATAATGTGGTGGATGCCGCCAACTATGTGCTGATGGAAACCGGACATCCTCTGCATACCTTTGACCTCGACAAGCTGGCGGGACCCGAAATCCGCGTACGCTTTGCGGTCAAGGGAGAGAAATTCGAGACCCTGGACCACAAGGAACGCACGCTCAGCGAAAAGGTCCTGCTGATCTGCGATGCAAAGAATCCGGTGGCTCTGGCCGGACTGATGGGCGGCCTGGCTTCGGAAGTCGATGACAATACAAGGAATATTTTGATCGAGAGCGCTTATTTTACCCCTTCGGTAATCCGCAGGGCTTCGAAGGATCAACAGCTCTCCACCGATGCCTCAAAACGTTTTGAACGCGGCACGGATCCCAATGCGGGACTTGAATATGCCCGGGACCGGCTTGCAGCGCTGATTGCGGAGCTGACAGGCGGCGAGATCGCAAAAGGTGTCATAGACGTTTATCCGGAACCGATCCCGGCAAAGCGGGCGAGACTGAATCTGTCCAAGGTTAAAAGCATTACCGGCATTGAACTGTCCGGAACAAACTGCAGAGCCACACTGGAGGCCTTGGGTTTTGAGATCCTGAATGCCGGCGATAATTTTCTGGATGTCGGCATCCCGACCTTTCGTCCGGATGTGGAACGCGAGATCGACCTGGTGGAGGAGGTTGCGGTCAACCACATGGATAAAATTCCCACCATGGAGCGCATGTCCATTTCCATACCGGAATCATTTGACACCTTTCATCCTTTTACCGATAAAACCCGTCAGTTCTTTACCGGATACGGCATGCACGAAGCCATCAACAATTCCCTGGTCAGCGAAGCAGCCGCTTCCGCGGGTATCTGGGGCTATCCGCCGCTGAAGATCCTGAATCCCTTATCCCTTGAGATGAATATGCTGCGTACGGATATGATCCAGCCGCTGCTTGGCAGCCTGCGGGTCAACGCACTCCGCAAACGCGGGGACATCCGTCTCTTTGAACTGGCGAATGTCATTGAAAGAGATCCCGCCAGCGAGACCGGGGCACGTGAACATTACAACCTGGGCGTACTCTGCAGTTCCTCGCTTTGGGGTTTAAGCTGGACCGAAGCGGAACGCAGTGCAGACTTTTTTTACATGAAAGGGATCCTGGAACATTTTATGGATCTTTTGGGTTTTACGGTAAAATTGCGGGAAAACACGCAGAATGCCGCTTTTGAGACCTTATATGACATTATGTTGCGCAAGGAAGTTATCGGAAAAATCGGGCAGTATCGGGGAGATTTCTTTGAAAAACTGCAGCTACAACATCCGCTTGTGATCATGGAACTGCAGCTCGGTACCTTATACCAATGGTATGAACCACGCAAACAGCATACGCCGCCTCCGGCTTATCCTTCGATCTTCCGGGACCTGTCCCTGGTGATGGATAAAACGGTCCGCGCCAACACGCTGATCAATGAAATTATGCAGCAGGGAGGTAAATATCTCATTGACTGTTTGCTTTATGATATGTACATTGACGAGAAGAAACTTGGTGAAGATAAAAAGGCATTATCGTTCCGTCTTGAATTCCGGAGTGAAAAGGAAACATTGAAAGATTCACAGATCGATAATGTAATGAACAAGTTGTTTAAACAGTTAGAGAATCAATATGGAGCTCGGCTAAGGTAATGGATATCAGCTCTTTTGAGATCTTAGAGAAAAAAATCAACCAAGCCCTCGAAGTTCTGAAACAACAAAAGGGATCCGAAGGTGACAGTGTTCTGGTTCTGACACGGAGTCAGATCGAGCGCATTACCTCGAAATTGGCGGAAATAACGGAGTGGATCGAACATGCCGAAGTATGAACACGACCCCCAAACGGTTGAACTGGAATTTCCCGAAGATAAAGCGGTCAAAGTGACCATTTACGGACAGGAATTCCCGTTGCGGGGCAAAGATCCCGCATTTATCCATCGTGTCGCGGACTATGTCAACGACAAAATGATGGAAGTCGGAGCCAATATGTCCGGTAAGCTGATCGTCGAAAAGATTGCGATCCTTGCCGCCCTGAACATCGCGGGTGAATTGTTTCAATTGAAGCAAGATAACCAATCTGTTGAGGAATACATTCAGAACCATTCTGAATCGCTGATCAGGCTGATCGACGAACATCTCAATACCTGAAAAATGAGCTCCTGTAAAAAGGAGTAAAACATGGTAACACTATATCTGCTTGTGGGATTTGTATCGGCACTGCTGGCTGCCCTTGTTGTCGCTGTTATTTTCCGGAGCAGGATCGGCAAGCTGCAAACCTTTAAAAGCGAGTTGTTGGAGAGTGCGCGCAAAGAAGGAGAAACGCTTAAAAAAGAGCTTATTCTGGAAGCCAAGGATGAAGCCATCCGCATTAAACAGAAGAGCGAAGACGAGTACAACGAAAAGTTGCGCGATATCCGCAATATGGAGCGTGAAATACAGAAGCGGGAAAGCAATATGGACCGCAAGAACGAGGGTTTGGATCAGCGTTACGATGCCTTGCAGAAGTACGAACAGAATTTGAAACAGCAGGAAGCGGCCACTGCCCTGCGAGAGGAAGAACTCGATAAGCTGATCGACGAACAGCAGTTGCGGCTTGAGAAAATTGCCGGCATGACCCGTGAAGAGGCAAAGCAGAACCTCAAGGAAAGCCTTTATGAAAAAGCCCGGATCGAAGCTCAGATCAAGGTCCGCGAGATCAAGGAAACTGCAGTCCTCAATGCCAACAAGGAAGCAAAAAAAGTAATTATAGAGGCAATACAGCGTTCGGCGGCCGACCATACTTCCGAATCCACCGTTGCCGTCGTGCCGCTGCCGAACGATCAGATGAAAGGCCGTGTGATCGGGCGTGAAGGACGGAATATCCGGCATTTTGAAGCGCTGACCGGCATCGAGCTGATCGTTGACGACACTCCGGAAGCGGTGGTGCTTTCGGGTTTTGATCCGGTACGCCGCGAAGTTGCACGCATCGCACTGGAAAAGCTCATCCAGGACGGCCGTATCCATCCGGCGCGTATCGAGGAAATGATCGAAAAAGCCAGTAAAGAAGTTGAGGAATCCATTATCCAGGCTGCCGAGGAAGCAACCCTTGAGTTGGGTCTTCCGCATTTTAACGCCGAAATGATGCATTACATCGGAAGTCTGAAATACCGTACCAGTTACGGTCAGAATATCTTAAAGCATTCCATCGAAGTCGGCTGGCTGTCCGGCCTGATGGCAGCGGAACTCGGCATGGACGGCCAGATGGCCAAGCGTGCCGGCTTTCTGCATGACATCGGCAAGGCTATCGACCGGAATGTGGAAGGCACGCATGCATTGATCGGCGGCGATATCGCACGCCGGAACAAAGAAGACAAGATCGTGGTCAACGCCATTGAATCGCACCACGAAGAAGTCGAGATGATCCACCCCATTTCGGCGCTGGTCCAAGCTGCCGATGCTATTAGCGGTTCCCGGCGCGGCGCACGCGGGCAGACGCTGGAAAACTATATTCACCGGATGGAAAAACTCGAAGAAATATCCAACAGTTTTAAGGGTGTCAGTAAAACCTATGCCATTCAGGCGGGACGCGAAGTGCGCGTGATCGTAGAAGAAAACCAGATCGACGATGCGGCTTCCGATCTGCTGGCGGAAGATATTGCCAATAAGATCCAGAATGAACTGACCTATCCCGGCCAGATTAAAGTAACGGTCTTGCGTGAACACCGCTCGATCGGATATGCAAAATAGCGAGGAAACATGGCAGAGATCCTGTATGGAAAACCGGTTGCGGATGCAGTGAAAGCGGGGCTCCGGTCCCGGATCGCAGCCCTGAAGGAAAAAGGCATTCAGCCCGGACTGGCCGTATTGCTGGTCGGCGAAGACCCGGCATCCTGCATCTATGTCCGGAATAAGGGCCGCGCCTGCGAGGAACTGGGTATTTATTCCGAGACCCTCCGGCTTCCCGGGGATACGGAAGCGGCAGTGCTAAGTGCAAAGATCGATGAACTCAATGCTAATAAGCGCATTCATGGCATTCTGGTACAGATGCCGCTGCCAAAACCCCTGAACGAGCAGGCGGTGATCAGGCGCATTCTTCCCGAAAAGGACGTGGACGGTTTTCATCCCTTTAATGTCGGATCTATGGTACAGGGGATCAATACATTCCTACCCTGTACACCTGCAGGCATCCTGAAAATGATGGAATATTACGATATCCGCCCTGCCGGGAAACATGTTGTCATTGTGGGACGTTCGAACATCGTTGGAAAGCCGATGGCCAATCTTCTCTGTCAAAAATCTCCAATCGCCAATGCTACGGTAACCCTTTGCCATACCGCTACCGAAAACCTTAAAAGCCATACTTTGCAGGCGGATATTCTGATCGCAGCGGCAGGCGTACCGGCAATGATCCGGGAAGACATGGTCCGGGAAGGGGCGGTGGTGATCGACGTCGGCGTAAACCGTGTTCCCGATGCGGCTGCCCGGAACGGCACACGACTTTGCGGCGATGTGGATTTTGATGCGGTATCCCGGCGCGCAGCGGCCATTACTCCGGTGCCGGGCGGCGTGGGACTGATGACCATTGCCATGTTAATGCAAAACACCGTCGAGGCTGCCGAAAAACAGCCTTGATTAAACAGGCAAAGATGGGCAAACACAAACAGCGGTACTATTATTCCGTGTTGTTTCTGATCCTCTTTTTAGGATTAAGCGGCATATTCTTTACGAAAACCGATACCGGTTTGACGCTTTTGTATAAAATGTTCAGCCACCAGATCAATAAGCGGGCCAATTTCAGTATTTCGATAAAGAACTTAAGCGCCGGACTTCGGACACAGTTAAAAGCGGACATCCTTGTGTTTGCCAATGCGGATTCCTCGCTGGTTTTCAGTGTTGATACCACGAATATCCGCTACGGCGGTATTTTTGAATTGCTGGGGAGACGCCGCCTGGACTCTCTGACCCTGAGTGATGCAAAGCTTTTTGTAAAGATCAACGAGCCACGAACCGATCCGCCCGAAATACCGGAATTGAATTTCCCCCTTTTTACGATCGGCCAGATCACACTGGAAGGTCTGAAGGTCGAAGTGCAAAGATCCGACACCGTTTTCACCCAAACAATTGACCGCGGCTGTTTCAGCTACCACGGCCGCAGGGACGGAGCACAGATCCTGATCCGCGATCTTAAAACCGCAGTTCCGATTGCGGATCTTTCATTACATGGCATGTCGGGAGAACTGACCGTTAAAAACAATATTGCAAAATTGCGGGACATCAAATTTACCCTCGATGATGCCGCGGTCCGTGCCAATGGGAAGATCCGCTATCAGAAACCTTTCCGTTTTCAATTCAATTTCAATGCTGACGGGATCAGTCCCTCGCAATATCTGGAACATCCCTTTATCGCAGCGGATGATAAACTCAGCCTGAAACTGGGGATCATGGGCGATTTTCAGGACTTTTCGGTGATCGCCGACTTCGGCGGCGTGCTGAACAGCAAGAAGATCCATTACGCAAATATCAGTCTCGAGTACAAGAACGACTACATTCATCTCCTGGGAGCAAGTTTTAAAAATACCGGAAGCGATCTGTCCCTGTACGGTTCCTACAATTTGAAAGACAAATACCTTAGCACCAGCTTTTCTTCCCATGCATTGCGCCCGTCCGAATGGTACGGGACCTTGCCGGATTTCGGGTTCCGCGGACGCCTGAGGGCAAACGGATACCTGGATAAAAGGATCAAGATCAACTATGATCTTGACGTACAGGAAATCTACGGACTTCCTTTTGCACACTTGAGCGGCAATGCTCTGGTTGACAGTATGCAAAGCGTTCGGATGGATTCCAGCAATGTGCTTACGCTGCCGGGCGGAACCCTGAAGCTGCGCGGCAATATCGAGGACCTGAAGAAACTGAATCTGGATGTCTACGGAAATATTGATTATTTCGGCGGACTGGAACTTCCGGGCATCAGTCCCTTTGAAGCCAAACAGCTGGTGATCACACTTAAGTTGCTCGGGGAACTGCAGGACCCCGACATTCAGTTCAATGTAAATCTGGATACCTTGCACTACGACCGCATTTCTCTGTTCAACACCAATATTTCCCTGTTCGGGAACCGCATTCTGAAAAATCCTTCCGGCGCTTTTTTAATGTCCTTCGACCACGCGTCCATCGATTCTTTTCTCATTGGAGCGGTCGAGACCTACATTCGCGTGGACAAGGATCTTATCAGTCTGGATTATCTGGACTTGTCATCAGAGCAATACAATATCAGTATGGCCGGATCGATCCGGGATTTCCGGGACTTTCGCATTACTTCCCTGCAGGGGACCTATATGGACCAGAACATCTATTTGCTGGATACCCTTTCCCTGGCACTGCATGAAGGCGGATTTTCTCTGTCACGTTTTGACATTCTTTACCGTGACGCTCTGCTCTACGGTTCCATGGATGTTGCAGAGGATTCGCTTTGGGGCAGTCTTAACCTTGCCGGTGCCGATCTGGCGAGCCTTCCGCTGATCTCGGTGCTTTCGGACAGTATTGCGGGACTGCTGGACATCAATCTCGATATCAGCGGCTATTTGGGCGATCCCCGTATTCTGCTTCAGTCCTCGCTGCGTAAAGCCAACATCCTGGGACTTTATGCGGAACGTATCCGCACACAAATGGAATATGCCCGGGAACGTCTGAACATTAAAAATTTTATTGTGGAATTCGAACCTCAGCGCAGTTTGCAGCTCAAGGGCAGTATTCCGCTGAATATCAGTTTTGCACGCATGAATCCGTTAAAGTTTCTCGAAAATGACAGCCTAAATGCAAAAATCAGCGTAAAGAACGCCCGCTTTTCCAAACTTTTACCGCTGCTGACCCAAGATCTTGATGTCAGCGGTACTGCGAATTTTCAGGCGGATATCGGGGGCACCCTGCTGGATCCGCTCATGGACGGCGAACTGCGGGTGATCGCTCCCCGCATGGACAGGATCATCGCCGATACCCTGAACAGCAAAGTCCATTACCGCAGCGCACACCTTTATTTCAACGATATGCGCCTTATAGCCAACAACGGGAATTACCGCGGGAATACGCAAATCTATGCCGATCTGGGCCTCAGCCCGAAGGGGCCTCGCTTCTCTGCGGACAGCTCGGTTTATGCCTTTATTCAGGGTGAGGATGACGAGTTGCTATATCTGACACCCTTTATCGAAGATATTGAAGTCATGACCGGGAATTTCTTTACCGAACTTGAAATACAGGGATCAATTAACAACAGTCGCAAAAACGGCATTGTTCGTGTCAGGGGCGGACGTCTTGTGCTGAGCATGCTGGCGAACGAGATCGAAAATTTCGAAGGGGAACTGCGGATGAAGGACAATATTGCCGATGTGGACCTGCGCGGAAAGCTGCCTTCCCTTTCTTATACGCTTGCGGGTATTTTGGGTCTGAACAATACGGCCGTGACCAATACGCACAATTTCAGGGTGGACGGGAAAATGGATATGACAAAGCTCATCAGCCCGGAATTCGATATCCGTATCAGCGGCAATCAGGTCTCGATCGTAACGCTGGATGAAAATTTCAATTTAACCACGGAAGAACTTGACATTACGGTGCACGGGAGGGATACCCTGCAGGTCGCCGGTGATCTTACGATCCGGGAAGGACTGATCGAACTGGGGTTCAACCGCCCCGTTGCCGCGATCGAAAGTCCCGGAAAACGGCAAATCTATATGGAATACCAGCTGAACGCCAATGTGGATAAGATCTATTTGCGGAACCAGTTCATTGATGCCACGCTGGACGGTGAAATGTCGCTGTTCAAATACGCCGGTGACGAGAACATCCGTATCGGCGGTCAACTGGAAGTCAGTCAGGGCTTCTTTAACTACTGGGCATCGGTATTTGAACTGGATGAAGGCAGTATTGTCTTTGATCAGTTTCAGGGAAACCATGAATTGAATTTTACGGCTTTCAAGCAGATCAGCGGAGGGAACCGCATCATCGCCTCCATTACGGGATCGCTCAACAATCCGGAGATTGATTTTATTGACGAAGACAATCAGCTGAGCAAGGCGGAGATCGTGCGGGAACTGACGATAGGTCAGATCGAAAATACCTTTTCACGGGGAGAAAGTACCGCTCAGCGCACCACGACCGCGCTTCTGGCGCTTGCGGAACGTCCATTGGAACAGCAGGCACAAAAATTCGGCGTGATGAGCGGACTGGACCGCATCGATATCAAGGGCGGGGAAGCAACTTACATCGACAGCACCACCGCGGTGATCGTCGGCGGCCGCATTGGCCGGAATTTTTACCTGACCTACGAAGGGTCCCGCTCGGAACCGATGAATATCGAGATCGAATACCGTATCAACAACCGGCTTTCCATCGTTGGTTCTGCCGATGACGAAAGCGTATCCGGCGCATTCCGCCTGAGGTTGCAGTACTGATGAAACGCACTGTTCCCATTTTGCTGCTGATTCTGTGCTTCAACTTGTTATACGGGCAGAATGACGATGTTCTGACGGGTTTTCAGTTGCGCAAAATTTTTTTTAAAGGGAACCAGAGTTTTAGTAAAAACCAGCTGAAACGCGTCGTTGATATTAAACCGGTCTATACACAGCGCGCTATGCAGCGCATCAGCTACCGCTACCTGAAATCACAGACCAAGAATATCAAGAACTATTATGTCAGCGAAGGATTCCTGAACTGCACGGTCCAGGATTCCATTGTGGTGTATAATGAAAAACATCTGCATCTCTATTTCAATATCCGGGAAAACGAACGCTTTACCATTCGAAAGGTCTCCGTGGAAGGGAATACCGTCCTCAGCGACGGCGAGGTGCTGGAATTACTGAACATGCGCGTCGGCGATCCTTTTCGGCAGTATATTTACTACAGCAATATCAACAAGATCCTGACGCGTTACAGCGAACTGGGCTACCCCTTTGCTTCTGTCCGGGAAGAATACGAATGGGGACGCATGCTTGAGATCACGCTTTATATTCAGGAAGGTAAAACCTACACGGTTGACGAGATCTATGTCAAGGGGAACCATCAGGTATTGGAATCGTCCATCCGGAAGCACATTGATTTTAAAAAGGACGAGACATACCGGCTAAACCGCATTAACCGCACGCAGGACCGCATTTACGAGATGGGCGCCTTTAATTCAGTAAACATCATGCCCGTCAATGCCGATGCCGAAACCCAGCAGCTCGATTTGGAGATCAAGGTCGTCGAAAGCAAAGCCAGGCGTTTTGATGTGGAATTCGGCGCAAGTCAGGGATACACCGAAAAAATCGGTTATTCTTCGCTATTTGTGGAGCCCCAGTGGATTCACAAGAATATGCTCCATCGCGCACATCGCTTTAGTGCCGGATTGAAGTACGAGGCGGTATTTCACAACCTCAATCTGGACCACGGGGTAAACGCGAACATCAGCTATACCGTGCCCTGGCTGATCCGTTTCCGCCTGCCGACCACGCTGAAGCTTTATTACAACCGGAATATTTACTCTCCCTTCAGCGATCTCAAGATCAGCGAAGACGACGTACTGACCGACTACGGTATCAATTTATCCAGCATCTGGCGTTACAACCGCAACATTTACGCCCGTACCTCCATCGCACTCAAGAACCTGAAAAGCGAGCTGTCGGGCGAAGGGTTTGAACCGCTGACAGAAGTTCTGATCCAGGCGCGCTTTGACAACCGCGATAATTTTATTTATCCTTCAAAAGGCTGGAACATTCTGCTTTACAGCGGGTATGTGCTAGGTACGCAGGAGGAGACGGAAACCGATTATTTCCGAATTGAGACCTCGCTGAATACCTATATCCGGCTTATGCGGAATCTGGTTGCGGCGGGACGCTTTGAAATCGGACAGTTCTTTGACAGAAAGACCATTAATCCCATTTATCTTTACCGGATGGGCAGTGAATCGACCGTGCGCGGCTGGTTCCAGTCCATTGGAGATCCTTACCTGACCGCATCCGGCGATACCCTCTATGCCGGAAAAAGCAAGGTCATGGCCAATGCGGAATTGCGAATGGACCTGCTCTGGAATTTCGGGGTCAATCTTTTTATTGATGCCGGACGTCTTGACAGCGATTTTCGGGAGATGCTCAAGGTGGACAAATACTATATCAACAGCGGTTTCGGGATCTATTACAAAACTCCGATCGGCCCGGTTCGGCTCGAGTTGCCGATCCTGATCAACAATCCGAACAAGGGGACGGAACTTGACATTGAGCGCAGTTTTTTCAGAAGGATTAATTTCGGGCTTTTATTTGCCTTTTAACCTTATGAACGCGTAAATTAGCATGCATACGAAAAGTAAGTTGAGGAGATCTAGTACTATGAAGAAAAAAATCGGTATCCTGTTCCTGACTGCAGTTTTACTGCTTTCCTGTACCGACAAACGAACGGCAGAAAAAATGTTTCAGGACGGTGCGGCGCTTTATGAGCAGGAAAAAACCAGCCGGGCGATCAAAACGCTTGAAAAACTTTCCAATACCTACCCGGATGATCCGCTTGCCGTTAAGGCCAATTACCGCATGGCGGAGATCTACGGCGGCGATTTACAGGACTTTGAAAACAGCGTCCGGAAATTTGCCTACATTGCCGATGAGTATCCTTCTCATGAAGACGCACCTAAAGCCCGCTTTATGGCCGGCTACACCCTTGCCAATATCATGCGGGATTTTGACCGCGCTAAAGACGAATACAATAAATTTATCCGGGATTATCCGGAGCATCCCCTTGTTGAATCCGTAAAATTTGAATTGCGGAATCTGGGAAAAGAACTGGATCAAATCGAGGAGCTGAAAGGCATTATGCAAGGTTCGGAAAAGAAATAGGGGAGAAGCACATGGAATTCAATCTTGCTCTGTTAAACGAACAGATTCAGGCGGAAAGCTTATTCCTGGATAAGATCCGCAACGAACTTCATAAGGTTCTGATCGGTCAGGAAAAAATGCTGGAGCGACTGCTGATCGGTTTGCTTTCGGAAGGCCATATCCTGCTGGAAGGCGTGCCCGGGCTGGCCAAAACATTGGCGGTTAAATCATTGGCGCAGGCTATCAATACCCGCTTCCATCGCATTCAGTTCACGCCGGACCTTCTGCCTTCGGACCTGATCGGAACGCTCATTTACAATCAAAAGAATTCCAGCTTTGAAGTCCGCAAGGGTCCTGTCTTTGCAAATATTATCCTGGCGGACGAGATCAACCGTTCGCCTGCAAAAGTTCAGGCGGCACTGCTGGAAGCAATGCAGGAAAAACAAGTCAGTATCGGAGACAACAGCTATCCGCTGGAAGAGCCTTTCCTGGTCCTTGCCACCCAAAATCCCATTGAACAGGAAGGCACCTATCCTTTGCCGGAAGCTCAGGTGGATCGTTTTATGCTCAAGGTCAAAGTGGATTATCCCAGCCAGGATGAAGAGATGAAAATGCTGAGCCTGCTGACTTCCAATGTGCTTCCCGAAAACGTCTCACCGGTCGTGGAACCCGCTCAGATCCTCAAAGCCCGCAAGGTGCTGCGGGGCATCTACGTGGACGAGAAGATCCACAAATATGTGACCGATATAGTGTTCGCAACCCGTTATCCAGAACGCTACAAACTCGAATCGTTACGGGATCTTATTGATGTAGGTGCCTCACCGCGCGCCTCGCTGAACCTGGTCAGAGCGGCCAAAGCCCATGCCTTCCTCCGGCATCGCGGCTATGTAACCCCCGAAGATATCCGCGAAATGGGCATGGATGTCCTGCGTCATCGTATTCTGCTTTCCTTTGAAGCTGAAGCGGAAGACATTACCGTCGAAAATGTCATTCAAAAGGTCTTTGATACCATCCCGGTCCCCTGATCATGCTGCCGCGCGAGATATTAAAAAAAGTCAAACAGGTTGAAATCCAAACACGCCGCATCGTCAATGACGTTTTTTCGGGCGAATACCGCTCTATTTTTAAAGGAAAAGGCATGTCCTTTTCCGAAGTGCGCGAATATCAACCCGGCGATGATGTGCGGGTCATCGACTGGAATGTCACGGCACGCAACAACAAACCTTATGTCAAGGTTATGGAAGAAGAGCGTGAACTGACCGTCTATTTTATTTTTGATGTTTCCGCTTCCGGCCGGGTGGGCAGCAGAGAACGTTTTAAGAGCGAAATTGCGGCGGAGATCTGCGCAGTACTGGCTTTTAGTGCTATCCGCAACGGCGACAAGGTGGGACTCATTAATTTTTCCGATAAGGTGGAAAAGTACCTTTCCCCCCGCAAAGGGAAAGCCTATGCCATGCAGCTGATTCGCGAAGTGCTGTTTGGGGAATACGAAGACCGCGGTACGCGCATTGACAAAGCCTTGGAATTCCTGTCCCGAGTGGCAAAAAAACGCAGCATTGTCTTTCTGCTCAGCGATTTTTACGATACCGATTTTGAGCAGGCGCTGAAAGCGGTCGCCAACCGCCACGATCTGATACTGGTCCACATTGTAGATCCGCTGGATACGGAATTGCCGGATCTGGGGCTGCTGCCGATTTACGACGCCGAAAACGGCAGGCAAACACTGATAGATACTTCCCTGAAGACAGTACGCGATGCCTATGCCCGGAGCTATCTTGAGCGTACTCGCGTATTGGAACAGCTGAGCCGTAAAAGTAAGACAGACCTGATCCATATCCGTACCGATACCTCTTACATTGAACCGTTGAACCGCTTTTTTAAAACCCGCGGAAGGCAACAGTACCGATGAAACGCCTCATCCTGACACTTTTGCTGATCTTGCCCCTTCTTGCCGCAGAACTGCGCATCAAAGCGGAATATCCCGAAGAAAAACTGCATATCGGTGACCGTATCCGGGTACGCTACAGTTTGCACCTTCCGGAAGGAACAAAGGTGATAGCACCGGATGTACGGGAGTGGGTGCGTGATTTCGAGGTGCTGGAACAATCCGCCGGAATTACCCGGAAAATACAGCGAAAGTACCGTACGGAATTTGAGGGTGCCGCCTTTGATACGGGTTTTGTCCGGATCCCGGCAATGCCCCTGATCCTTTACCGCGAATCCGGGGATGAAGCTGCCGATACCCTTTACACGCCTGAAAAATTTCTCTATATCTATTCCGTTCTGGACAGCACGGCTTCTGCGCTTCCCCTGCAAACACCGGTACCCCTTATGCTTCTGCGCTGGTGGGAAATCCTGATCACGCTTTTACTTCTTTCTACGGCCGGACTGCTGCTCTATTTTGGACTTCGGAGCCGAAACGGCACGCAAAAGATGCCCATGGAATTCTGGTTGCCCCCGCGCGAAAAAGCGGAACGCGCCCTGGATTCTCTTTTGAAAAAACATTATCCGGAAAACGCGGAATGGAAGGCATTTTATCTGGAATTGACCTATATTATACGCGAGTATTATGAAGCGGTGTTTTTTGTTCATCTTCAGGAAATGACGACCAGCGGATTGCTGCATGAGCTGGAAACGCGCGTCGGAACAGCGCTTTTACCGGAACTTCGGGACTTTTTAAACTTTGCGGATCTGGTAAAATTCGCAAAGGTACAGGCTTCAAAAGTGCGCTGTGATCTTGATCTGCAGCGTGTCCGGGATCTGATCGCGGAGAGCGATGAACGCCTGAATCCCGGCATGACGGAAACGGAAGAAAATGCCCGTAACGGGGAAGCGGATGAAGAACGGAAATGAAAAAGGGAGCGATATGTTAAAGATTGAAGGCATCAGCAAGTCCTTTACGGGAGTGAAAGCCGTCAACAATATTTCCCTGGACATCCCCCGCGGCCGGATCTTTGGACTTCTGGGTCCCAACGGAGCGGGTAAAACCACGACCCTGCGCATGATCATGAACATTATTCAGCCGGATTCCGGGCACATTCTTATTGACGGAATACCCGGCGAGCGCTATGATCACAGCCGTATCGGCTATCTGCCGGAAGAGCGCGGCCTGTATCAGAAAGCGGTCGTGAGAGACGTGGTGGAATATTTTGCAAAACTGCGTTCCATGACTGCGGCCGATGCAAAGAGCAGCGCGTCTTACTGGTTCTCCCGTCTGCAGATCGGGGAACTGGCCGATAAAAAGGTCTATGAACTTTCCAAAGGCAATCAGCAGAAGGTGCAATTTCTAATTGCCGTCATCAACGATCCGCAGCTAATGATCCTGGATGAACCCTTTACGGGGCTGGATCCCATCAACCAGAAGATACTCCGGGATATTATGAAAGATTTCAAGGTCCAGGACCGTACGGTCATCCTAAGTACGCACCTGATGGCAAAAGTGGAAGAAAACTGCGATTATCTGTGCCTGATCCACCGGGGAGAGGTCAAGGCGCAGGGAGCGACACAGGATATCAAGACGCAATACGGCGGATCGCTGGATGAAGCCTTTATTGCGCTGGCAGGAGAGAAAATTGAATAAAACATTCAGCATTATTCAATGGGAATTAAAGCGCGGTCTGCGATCCAAGGCCTTTCTGGTATCGATGCTGATGCCTTTTGTTGTGCTTCTGATCGCCATCGTTCCCACCTTTATGGCCATGAATGCGGATATCGATGAAAAAAACCTGGGTATTATCGATCAGAACGACGGGCTTTACGAAAAACTGGAGACCCATTTTTCCACGGCATTTTTAAACAAGAACGGTGAACCCGTCTACCGCATTCAGGCCTATTCGTCCACACCGGACAATCATGATACGCTTGTCCACACATTGATCCGTGACGGATTCGTTGATGTTCTGCTGCTTATCCGCCCGGATTTTGCACGGGATGCCAGGATTGAGATCTACCACCGGCAGGATGTGGGAATTGAAGAAATTTCCCGACTGGAACAGTCGCTGCAAAAATTCAGTATGGAAGAGCGGATCTTGTCGCTGGGCCTGACCAAGGCAGACCTGGATTATCTGCTGAAAAAACCGCGGATCACAATGTATGAGATCGGCAAAGGCGGGGATGCTTCACGCTCCAACCTGATCGCCCGCTACGGCGTGCCCGGTATCTTTCTGTGGCTGCTGGTCATGGGAGTGGTCATGAGCTCTTCCATGCTGATCAGCGGTGTGATAGAGGAACGCTCGAACCGTATTATCGAGATCCTGATGTCCGCGGTAAAACCTCGGCAACTGATGACCGGCAAGATCATCGGCATCGGCATGCTGGGTGTTTTTCAGATCTTGCTTTATCTTTTTATTATTTTGTTGTTCACGCTCCTGGGCGGTTCTGCGCTGAATTTGGATCTGCATGTCGCGGATGTGTTTACGCCCGCAATGATCTGGTATTTTCTGTATTTTATTCTGGGTTATTTTATGTATGCCTCGCTCTATGTGGGACTGGGTTCGCTTTTTGACAACGAGCGGGATGCCCAGCAATCGGTTGGATATCTCAGCCTTTTTGCCGTTCTGCCCATTATGCTCATTCAGCCCATTATGATGAACCCGCAAACGCCGCTGGCGACTATCTTGGCCTTTATTCCGCTGACAACGCCCTTTATGATGATCCTGAAGATCGGCATGCTTTCAGCGCCTTTCTGGGAGATCCTGGGAATGATGTTGTACCAGATCTTTTGGATGCTGCTGATCATTTGGGCCGGCAGCAAACTTTTCCGCACACGCATTCTGATGTACGGAAAACGCGCGACCCTGAAAGAGGTGCTGCAGTGGCTGAGAAAATGATTTTCGTGTTTATTTTGTCATTTTATTGCTATATTGCTGCGAGAAAAAAAGTGGAGGAAATATATGTCGCAACTCACCGTTGAAGTTAATGATCAAAACTTCAAGGAAAAGGTACTTGAGAACACGTTGCCGGTACTGGTGGATTTCTGGGCGCCCTGGTGCGGACCCTGCCGCATGATCGCACCCAAGCTGGAAGAAATAGCCAAAGACCATGAAGGAAAGGTTGTCATTGCCAAAGTCAATGTTGACAATTCCCCGATGATCGCCGGACAGTTTGGTATCCGTTCCATTCCCACACTGCTGTTCTTTAAAGGCGGAAAGGTCATGGATCAGGTAATAGGGAACGTTCCCAAGAGCGAACTTGAGGCACGTATCGTAAAACTGGTATAAAGAACACCCGGGGACAACCCGGGTTCTTTTTATAGATGAATGAAGAAACCGTAAAAATTACCATCAGCGGCCAAGTCCAGATGGTTGGCTACCGCTGGTTTGCCAAACAGCAGGCAGATGCGCTGGGCATACGCGGTTATGTCCGCAACAGCAGTCGCGGCGATGTGGAAATTATCGCAAAGGGGAAAATCAGCAACCTGGAAAATTTCATCGAATATCTCCGAAAGGGTCCCTCCCGCGCAAGGGTTACAAAGATCCGGCGGGAAGCTTGCGATGAAAAGATCAGTTTTGATTCCTTCCGGATAAGGACCTGAAAACATGGATTTAAATATTGCCTTAAGCCAGATCAATGTCATTGTGGGGGACCTGCCCGGCAATACCCGCAAGATCATGGATACCATGGCCGCTGCAGAGCGCAAAGGCGCGGATATTGTGCTTTTTCCGGAACTGACGCTCTGTGCCTATCCGCCGCAGGATCTCCTTTTGGATAAACTCTTTCTCACGCGTTGCCGCGAAGCGCTGCAGCGTGTTGCCGCCGCTTGCGGGGAAAGTATTACGCTGCTGGGTACGGTGCACGAAGAAGCGGGAAAGATCTATAACGCCATTGCGGTCCTGCAGCGGGGAAAGATCCTCGCAATCGTAGGAAAGACCAATCTCCCCACTTATGACGTATTTGACGAATTGCGCTATTTTACGCCCGCTGCCGCCCCGCAGCCGGTTGAAGTAGATTTGCATGGGAAATCGCTGCGGCTGGGTATTGAGATCTGCGAAGATCTCTGGGACGAGCGCTATGATAATAAGGTCACGGACCTTTTGGCAAAACAGGGTGCAGATATTATTTTAAACGCATCCGCATCGCCATTCAGCAACGGAAAATTTCGGGAACGCCGTGAGCGGGTCCAGGCAAAAATCCGTAAAACCGGGCTGCCTTTTGTCTATGTGAACCTGGTCGGTGGACAGGACGAGCTGATCTTTGACGGGAATAGCTTTGCGATGGATGCGGATGGCCGGATTGCGGCGCTGGCGGCGGCATTCCGTGAAGATCTTGTTTTCTGCAGATTCCGCGATGGAATGAGAACGGAAACGCTGCTGGAGCCTGCTGCGGATATCAACGCTGAGCTGCGCGCTGCGCTGACGCTGGGGATCCGGGATTATTTCAAAAAGAGCGGTTTTAAGGACGCGCTTATCGGCATGAGCGGGGGAATCGACTCTGCGCTTGTCGCTGTTTTAGCTGTGGAAGCCCTGGGTGCCGAACATGTTTACGGCTATGCATTGCCCTCCAAATTCAGCAGTACCCATTCCCTGAAGGATGCAGAGGAATGCAGCCGCAATCTGGGAATGCATTACGAAGTGCTTCCGATTTCGGATATTTATGAACAATTTCTTGATACGCTGAAAAAACCTTTTGCGGGAAGCGCTTTCGGACTTGCCGAAGAAAATCTGCAGGCCCGCATCCGCGGCACCCTGCTGATGTCTATCGCCAACAAAAAGCACGCACTGTTGCTGACCACCGGTAACAAGACCGAACTGGCGCTGGGCTACTGCACCTTGTACGGCGATATGTGCGGAGCTCTGGCACCCATTAGCGATCTGAACAAACCGGAAGTTTATCGCCTGGCCCGCTATCTGAATGAGCGCTATGCTTATTCCGTGATCCCGGAAAACAGCATACTGAAACAGCCCTCGGCAGAGCTGGCCGAAAATCAGTTTGACCCCTTCGATTATGACATTACCGGCCCGCTGGTCGATGATATTCTTTACAACCGCAAAGAAATTGACACGCTTATCCGGGAAAGCGCTGATGCGGAACTGGTTTATCGTATCTACGATCTTATTCGCATAAACGAATATAAACGGCGTCAAGCGGCACCCGGACTTAAATGTACCGCCAAGGCCTTTGGTCCCGGCCGGAAGATGCCGCTGGTCAACCATTTTAAACTGCATTGATGGTCACTTTCACAATAGTATAAGTCCCTTTTTTCATATCCCGGACTTTCCCGCCTTTTTCCGGGAAGGACTTTAATGGTTTATTTCGGATATTTTTGATGTGATCCTGCGCACAGAATATTTTGCACAGGGAAAAAGCCTTTTCGCGCAAAGGAGGAATGTTTATTTTCATCGAAGTGAGGGGGAAATGGCATCATCCTTTTCAATGGCACCAGCGTTGCGTTTTGTTCTTTTTCTAATTCCGGGAATGCTGCTGCAGTCCCGAATCAGCTGTCCCGCTTGGCTTATCCTTCTTATTTTATTTGTTTCCGGTGTTTGCCTCCTGTGCCTGAAAGCGGAAAAATACCGGGATATTTTTGCCGTTTTATGCCTCTTGCTCAGCGGTGCCCTGCGTTTTTCAATTGCAGAAGAGTCCTTTGCACGGAAGATCGCGGTGCCGGATGCACAGGGCCTTTGCCTTGAGGCTACGGTACTGGAACAGCGGACTTCGCCCTATCACATAGAATCCTATGTGCTGGAAAGCGATCTCGGGCAGCAGAAAATCCGCGCGACCCTTTATGCCAGGACGGATATGCCGGTTTTGTATCCGGGTAAACGTTATCATCTTGAAAATGTGGAACTGCAGAGCATTGCCGAAGCGGTAAATCCTTACGGGTTTGATTACCGTTCCTATGCAAAACGGCAGGGGATCAGTCACCGGCTGCGCTGCAGTTCCGCCAGCCGCGTAAGCGAACTGGGAAGCGCTCGCCCGGGACTTTATCTTGCCTGCCGCGTACGGGACAAGATATCGGTACGTTTTTTGTCTTTGCTCGGGATCGAAAAAGGCAGTCTGGTCAACGGGCTCCTTTTGGGTATGAAATCCGAGATTCCTCATGCGCTTTCCGATATGTTCCGCCACTTGGGGATCAGTCATTTGCTGGCAGTTTCCGGACTGCATGTGGGACTTATCGTTCTGATCGTTTTTCAGATGCTGAGTCTTCTAAACCTGCCGCGTCTGCCGAAAACACTGCTGCTGGCAGGATTTTTATGCTTTTACTGCCGCCTGACGGGCGGCTCGCCTTCGGTGCTTCGTTCCTCTCTGATGACGGTGTTCCTTCTGCTGGCCCCGCTCTTCCGGCGCAGTTATCATCCCCTTAACGCGGTGGCTTCGGCAGCTTTGATCCTCCTGCTTGTCAATCCCTATTATCTGCAGGATGTCGGTTTCCAGTTTTCTTTTGCGGCCGTTAGCGGCATTCTTGTCGGTTACGGCCTCTTGAAAAAAATGCTGCCCCTCAAAAAAAAGAACGCCCTGCTGCACTATTGTTACGATATGCTGATGGTTTCGGCTGCAGCAACCTTATTTACCGCTCCGGTCGCTCTGTATTATTTCGATACGGTGCAGGCGGCTTCTCTTGCGCTGAACATCGTCGCCATTCCCCTGACCTTTTGCGTGATGATCTGTGCCATGCTCTGTCTGCCCGGTCTGTTTCTGCCAAGTTTTGCGGGCGATCTGATCCTGAATGCGCTGGACCTGAGCCTGGAGTTGTTTCGCAGCATGCTGCGTCTTGCAGCGCGGACGGGAATTTGGACCCTGCACATTTCCGCCTATTGGAAAAATGCCTTTTTCTTTTTGATGCTAATCCTGCTTGTCCTGCTGTTTGTCCGCCGGAAATCTCTGCGCTACGCGCTTTGTCTTGTCCTGTTTCTTTGCGGAACCCTGTTGTTTTACCGGAATAGCCGTCCGGAATTGGTACAGCTCGCTTTGCCGCGGGGACAATCCCTGGTATTTCGCAGCGGCCGGGACGCCCTGATCGTCAATACCGGCGCCGTGGCCTTCGGCAGCAACGATTACGAGCGCAGTATCAAGCCGTTGTTGCGGCATTGGGGTGTACGCAAACTGCAGGTAATCTTAACTTCCGCGGACAAGTACAAATCGGGAACGGTTCCGCACATCCGCAGGGAATATCCCGGCTGTTCCGTACTGGCTCCGCCCGGCGACCCTCTTCCGGAAACGCCGCACTGCAGCCTGCAAAACGATAGCTGCTGGACTATGGGAAAATTTGATGTTTGTGTAAAGGTTTACGATTCCCGCCTTTCATTGAGTATCGCGGGAACCCGGGATACCATTCGCATACGCGAAAATTGCGGCGGGGGAGAGCCGCTTGAGCTGGATGCCGCGCAGTCGCCGGAAAAAGCGCAACATTTTCGTTTTCTAAGGAACCGATGGCGGTCCTTGTGTATAAAAGAATAAAATGAATAAATCTTTTAGCTATTTTGACATTTAATTATATTTTAAGGGGTATAGATAAGGAGTTGAAATGAAAAAGTTAATCTTCGCGATTGCTTTGCTGCTCTTGCTTTGCAGTTGTGCGACCTTAAATTATTCTGAAAAATACGAATATGACAACTATTTCGAGCGGCACGAACCATTTTATACGGTTGATAGCCGTGACGATGCTGCCAGACAGGTAGCCCGAAAGATCGGACGCCTGTTCCGTAAACACAGCCCTCAATCCCTGGCGATACTGGATTTTTCGGATGAATACGGCGATCGTACTATGAGCGGCAGTCTTTTTGCCGATCAGATTGCCCTGCATCTTTATCGTTATCGCAATCCGCTTATCATTAAACGCGGTTCTATCAACGAGCTTATTTTAGAGCGCGAACTGTCCATCCGCGATCTGCTGTATGATCGTGCATACCGCATGCGGCAGCTTTCAAATGCGGATTATGTCCTTCACGGCCGCATTGAGCGCGGAATCTGGGATGAATACATATCCCTGCGCTGCTTTGAGACCGGCAGCGGAAAGGTCATCTATGCGGCGACCATCCGTGTGAATTACCGGAATGATTTTCATTCGCACCCGCCGTATCCCCCGCCACCGTATCGCCCTCCGCAAGCTCCGCGGCCGCCCGGCCCGCCCGATGACGATACCTCAAAACCGGATCCCGGAGACCAGGATGACGGCCTGAAGAAAAAAACCGACGGCAGCGGAATCGAGAATGTCGGCAAGATCAATCTCGACAATTCCAAAACTTCCGATTCAGATCAGTATCAGCAAAAGAAAAAAGAAAAAACCAAGACCTCCTCCGATACCAAAACCGGCAGTGTCAAGGAAAGCAAAACCGTAAACAGCAGTAAGAACAGCGGAGATACGGAAAAGAAAAGCGGGAAGATCGAATCCGGTGAAAGTGAGAACCTTAAAGGATCTGCCGTTCGGGAAAGCGGAAGCATCCTAAAAAAATAAAGCTTTTTTATGGAACAACAAACGCCGTCTCCGGCAGAATTCGATCGCCCGTTCCGGGAACAGTACGGATGCATTATCGGGGTCGATGAAGCCGGCCGTGGTCCTCTGGCCGGCCCCGTGACCGCTGCGGCCGTTTCTTTTGCACAGAACACGGATCATCCTTTGATCCGGGATTCCAAGAAACTCAGCGAAAAACAACGTGAAACAGCATATGCATGGATCATTGAACACGCAGAAAAATGGTCCGTGCATTCTCTGGGCGTACAGGCAATAAACAGAATGAATATTCTGCAGGCGGCCCTGAGCGCAATGCAGCGCGCTGTAGAAAAGTTTGGTCAAGCCCCGGGACTGGTGCTGATCGACGGAACGCAGGTACCGGAAGCCATCCGGGACAGGAGCAAGGCTGTTGTTGACGGTGACAGCCGTTCTTTTTCCATCGCGGCAGCTTCGATCCTGGCGAAGGTTAGCCGGGACAGGATGATGCGGCGCTGGGGGGAGATCTTCCCGGAATACGGTTTCGAACAACACAAAGGCTACGGCACGGCAGCGCACCTGAAAGCCATTGCGGAACACTATCCTTGTCCGCTGCACCGCCGCGACTTTGCTCCCATCAAACACTGGCAGCTGTCCGAAAGACCCGACAGGCACATTCTTGGAAAATGGGGCGAAAACTGGGCAATATACTATCTGATCCTGAAAGGTTATCACTATGTTACCCGCAATTACCACGGCGGGAACAGCGGCGAGATCGACATTGTCATGCGCAGGGACGACGAAACTTATGCCATGATCGAGGTTAAGACAGTCTTTTACGACAACGAAGCGCTGGCCGCAGAGCGCATTGATGAAAGCAAGATCCGGAAAATGATGGATGCCGCCGAGCATTATTTTTATCATTTGAATATCCCGGAATACTTTGTTAAATTCGAAGCGGTCACCGTTAGCGGCAAAGATTGGTTCGCTCCGCATATAGAACACTATCAAGATATTTTATAAAGGTAATTTATGGCAGAAATTGACAAGGGCGGACAAACTCCGTTGAAAACGCGAAAGAAGAGAGAGAAACGTACTTTTGCCTCCAAAAAAGAAAAAGTGATCTACGAGATCAAATCCTGGACCATTATCATCCTGGCCGTGTGGATCATCCGGACCATGATATTCTGCAATTACATCATTCCCACGGGTTCCATGGAGAACACCATGATGACCGGGACCTTTGTGATTGGCAACCAGTTTTATTACGGCGCCCAGACACCGCACAAGGTCGCCATTCCCTTTACCCAAATTGGTTTTATGCTGCCGCATGTCAAACTCCCCGGGATCCGGAAACCGAAAACCGGCGATATCGTGATCTTTGAATATCCGCAGAACCGCATGTTGGACTATGTCAAACGTTGTATTGGCACGCCGGGATCTACGGTGGAGATCCGGGACAAACGCGTTTATGTCGACGGTCAGTTATTTGAAGATCCGCCCAACGCTAATATCAACTATAATTATATCCGCCCCGAAAACAACATCAATCCGCAGATTTGGCCGCCGGGAAACGGCAATCAGGACCAGTACCGGGCTCTTTATATCCCAAAAAAGGGCGATGTGATCAATCTTGACAGCGCTCATCCGGACTATGCATACAATATTATGACCCTGGACGGCCAAAAAGTTGGCTATCAGTTTGGTAACTGGTATCTTCAGGGAAAACGGATTCGGCAATATAAGGTCAAACAGGATTTTTATTTCATGATGGGGGACTACCGGGACAACAGTGCGGACAGCCGTTTCTGGGGCCTGGTCCCTTACAAATACATCAAAGGCAAACCGACCGCCGTTCAATTCCTGCTCTGGGACAAAACCTGGAAAAAAATACTTGTGATTAGCGGTATGGCCCTGTTGCTCTTCTATGCTTTTTTCTGGGACAGCATTAAAGCAAAACGGAAAGATAAACAGGAAAAAGCCGGGCAATAAAAAATCCCGAAATAATCTGCTTAAGCGCTGCCGTTTATCATTATTTATATTTGCAGGAGTTTGTCTATGCGTGATTTTTCTCCGCCCCCGTACAGAATTAAAATGGTAGAACCCATCCGCAGGATCCCTTGGAAAGAACGAGAAAAGGCGCTGCTAAAAGCACATAACAATCTTTTTCTGCTGCCTTCGGAAGCGGTTTACATCGATCTTCTGACCGATAGTGGCACCGGTGCCATGAGCCATTTTCAATGGGCCGCCCTGATGCAGGGCGACGAATCCTATGCCGGCAGCCGGAGTTTTTACCGCCTGGAACAAACCGTTAAAAATATCACCGGCTACGGGTATGTGATCCCCGTTCATCAGGGAAGGGGAGCCGAACAGGTCCTGTTACCGCTTTTGGTAAAACACCCCGGCATGTATTTTATCAGCAATATGCATTTTGATACGACCCGGGCGCATGTGGAACTGGCCGGGGCGGGGGCTTTGGACTGCGTAATTCCCGAGTGCCACGATGTTCAAAGCTATCATCCTTTCAAGGGGAACATGGATCTGTGCGCTTGCCGTTCCCGGATCGAAGGACATAAAGCGGAAAATATTGCCGGCATTATCATGACCCTGACCAATAATTCCGCCGGCGGGCAGCCGGTAAGCATGGAAAACCTGAAACAGGTAAGCGAACTGGCAAAGGAATTCGGCATTCCCCTGATCATGGACGGTGCGCGTTTTGCCGAGAATGCGGCATTTATCAAAATGCGGGAGGAAGCGTACGCGGAATTCAGTATCCGGGAGATCGCTCGCAAAATGTTCGATCTCTGTGATATTTTTTTAATGAGCGCAAAAAAGGACGGACTGGTGAATATCGGCGGTTTGATTGCCATCGGGGATGATGAGGCTTTGTTTGGGCAATGCAGGGTGCGGACCGTAGCATACGAGGGCTTTCCGACCTACGGCGGGCTTGCCGGCCGCGATATGGAAGCCATGGCTGTGGGACTGGAAGAAAGTCTGGAACTTGATTATCTGACTCATCGCCTGGACCAGGTCCGCTACCTTGCGGAACCGCTGCGCCGGGCAGGCATCCCGCTGCAATATCCCCCGGGAGGCCATGCGGTCTTTATCGATTGTAAAGAGATCTGTGCGCACATTCCCTATGACCGTTTCCCTGCGCAGTCCTTTTGTAATGCCTTGTATCTGGAATCCGGTGTCCGTACGGTGGAGGTCGGTTCGCTGCTGCTGGGACGTGATCCGCAAAGCGGCGAAAACCTGGAAAGTCCCTTTGAATGGATGCGGCTTTCCATTCCGCGCAGAACCTATACCTATGCGCATCTGGATTATGTGACAGAGGCTGTCCTGGCGGTTTACGAAAAACGCGAAAGCCTCCGGGGCCTGTGCTTCGAATACGAACCTCCCGTATTGCGCCATTTTACAGCCAAATTGAAATATGTATAAAGAAACGAACGGTAGCCCTGGCTTCTCGCATACATTATTTCCCTGACATAGATCAAATATCAATATTTTTCACGATTCTTAATGATTATCAGTTACGTTGACGGAAAATCAGCTTTGGTTGAATGTATAATTAATAATGTATTAAAATCCTCTAAAAGTGGAGGGATTTTAACTTATTATATTTTATAATATTAACATTTGATTAATTCACATCCCGGGGTATTGCGGAGTGTTTTTATTTTTTCTATTTTCAATCAGAAAAGAGGGGAATTCTTTCGGGAAAAATTCAGGAACGGCAATATGGCAAGCCCGATTACCCGGAAGAGAAAGTGAAAGAGAGGAAAGCATGAAAAAAGCGATTGCGATTGTAGTCATGAGCCTATTGGCTGTTTTCGGTTTTGCGGAACCCGGTACCGTTCACTTGATCTTTGCGAACGCCGCCCTCAACGAGGTCAACGGAACCGTTCAATATTCTTTTGACGTACAGGCCTGGATCGATGGCGGCAGCGACGTGTTTGCCGACGGCATGGTCTATGTCAAATATCCCGTTTCCGTTTTCGGAGATGTTGTTGCCATGAACGGAAAACTTAGCGTTGAAAAAAGGGGGGTTCTGGCGCTGGAGGATACTTCGTCCGGAATGGCCTTGTATCAGATCGTCAACGTGACCGACACCCGGGCAGATGTTTTTGCTCTTACCTTTGAGGCAATTTTAGCGGGTTCTGCATCTTACAAACCGTATTATGAAGCAGTTTCAAGCGATGCCGAAAATCCCTCCGACCTCTTCCATATTGTTCTGGAAGCAGCCGCATCCGGAAACGGTAATGTCGAATTTCCTTCAGACATACCGGGCCTGGATGAACTGTTCTGGGATTTTGAAAGAGAAACCTTCAGCGGCGGCCTGGACATCGGCCAGGCAATTGAAGCGGTTGAAATTGTACTGCCCGGAGATCCGGTAGAGCCCGGTCCCGAAGGCTATGTTGAACTGCTTTCTTTTACCGCCAGCCTGAAAAAATCGGATGTTACTTTAAACTGGGTTACCTTAAGCGAATTGGATAATGCCGGTTTTGTGATCCTTCGCTCTGTCGACGGCGGAGATTACGTCCAAATCGCATCGTATGAAGACAATCCCGCACTGCTGGGAAAACTGAATTCCACCAAACGTAGCCGTTATTCCTATGTAGATAAGGGAATATCCGCCGGTGTATACAGTTATCAGCTGCAAAGTGTCGATATTTACGGGAATATAAGTACTTATGAATCCGTTTCGGTCAATTCCGCAAGCAGCGACAAAAAGCTTCCCCCGGGACAGAACAAGAAAAAGCTCATAATCGGCGAAGATTTTGCGCTTGAAGCGGCTTATCCCAACCCATTCAACCCGCGTTTTGTGGTACCCTTCGAGTTGATATCCGCACAAGACGTCCGTATCGCATTGTATGACATGCGCGGTAAAATGGTCCGCGAGATCGCCGATGGAAGCTATGGGGCCGGCTATTACGAACTGAATGTGGACAGTCATGATCTCGGTAGCGGGATCTATCTGCTGGTAACACGGATCGGTTCTGAAATATCAACCCAAAGAATGACATTGCTGAAATAAACTGCAATGAGAGAGAGCAAAACGGCACGCAGAGACGTGCCGTTTTGTGTTTTTCCGCAGGAAAATGCCTTATTGCGACAGTGAATTGTTATTCAGCAGCTGGTATGAAATGTGAACATATTTGCATGGAAAACCTGCGATTGCCGGATAACGTTAAAAAAATTAAGGAATTTCTTGCAAATTCATTGTTTATATTATACTTTAACAAGATTTTATAAAGGATATGTTAATAAATACTAATAAATGCGGTAGTCGGGAGGAAATGTATGCATAGGATGTTCAAACTCGTTTTCGTGATGATGCTGGTGTTTTCGTTCGCCTTTCCGGCAAGCGGAACACTGCATCTTATCTATTCAAACGGAACAACCTTAAGTGAGGACGCCAAAACTTATTATGTCTTTGACGTGCAGATATGGCTGAGTGAAGGAGAAGAAATCCTGAGTTCCGGAATGGTTTATGTAGACTATCCGACTGATATTTTCGGGGAAATGCTTGTTTATAACGATAAAGTACTTGTACAGAAGACGGGGATTTTACAGAGCGTGCTGCCGGATGTGATCACCGAAGTTTACGACGTGATTACCAATGACAACCGGAACAATTGTTTTGCCGTTACCTTTGACGCCTTTTTCGCCGGTTCCGCAGATATGCAGGATTTTTACGGCAAGGTTTCCACCGATCCTCAGGCGCCGTCGGAATTGTTTCGAATCCGGATGGAAGTTGCGGCTTCCGGCAGCGGACAGCTTCTGTTCCCTTCGTATCTACCCGGAACGGAAAGCCTCTACTGGAATTTTAATTACGAAACCTTTGACGGCGGTCTGGACTACAGCGAAGCGGTAGAAGATGTAATTGTTCCGGCGGATATTCCGGTCGGATCGCTAAATCTCTTCAGTTTTACCGCCGCTCCCAAAAAATCCGATATTATCATTAAATGGTCGACCCGTTACGAAACGGATATTGTCGGATACAATCTTCTGCATTCAACGGATGGCTTTAATTTCGCCATGCTTACCGGATATGCGACAAATCCTTCACTCCTTGCTCAGGAAAAGAACAGCGTCAACAAGTACGAGGTGTGGGATGCCGGAGCTGCTTCTGCTTATTCCGTATACCGGCTTGAAGCGGTTGATATTGCCGGAAATACTTTAAGTCTTGCACAAGTTGAGGTGGGGAACGGGATTTCCTATACAGTGCTAAATGCGCATCCCAATCCCTTCAATCCCGGCTTTACGGTCCCCTTTGTTTTACAGGAAAACATGGATGTGACAATCCGGCTCTTTGATATGTCCGGAAAAATGGTTCGCGATATCGCAAACGGCAACTATGCACCAGGCAGCTATGCCATCCGGGTTCTCTGTGATGATCTGAGTTCCGGTATGTATGTGCTCACGAGCAATATCGCCGGCGAACATCATTCGCAGAAGATGCTCCTGGTAAAATGATGTTGTCATCAATTTATAAAAGCCCCGGCAACGGGGCTTTTTTTATTTGAATAAGATTTTCAGGATCAGGAAATCCTTATCATTTTTGCGATAAAAAAGCCATCGCTGTTAAATTCCTGGGGAAGTATCTGCCGCATGAAAGAAGGATCGGGGAGCGAAACGGGGATATGATATTTCCGAAAGGCCGGGCCCAAACTCAGGGGCTGAAATTCCGGGTGTCGTTCCAGAAAGCTGCGTACCTGCAGCATATTTTCTTCCGGAATAATGGAGCAGGTCGCATAGATCAGCGTCCCGCCCGTTTTCAATAACGCGGCATGCCGCTCCAGGATTTCCCGCTGAACCTGACAATAATAATCCAGTTTTTGCGCATCCAGCCCCCATTTCCGGTCGGGGTGCCTTCCGTACACGCCGGATCCGCTGCAAGGGGCATCGATAAGGAGTATATCTGCTTTCCCCGCATAGCTGTTTTGCAGTTCCGAAAGGGACATACACCGCACCGAATGCAGGTCGGCGCGCTCTGCCCGGCGTTTCAGTTCTTCCATTCTCCCGGGAGCAATATCGGTTGCGATCACCCTGCCGCGGTCTTTTTTCAAAGCGGCCAGATGCAAGGTTTTGCCGCCGGCCCCGGCGCAAAGATCGATCACGGTATCGCTTTCACGGGGTTCGCAGGCGTAGGCGGTCAATTGACTGCTTTCATCCTGGAATTCAAAATATCCCTGCCGGAAAAGCGGGTGATGGTCCATGCTGCGGTAAATTTCGCTGCGCAGGGCAAGCGGAGAGATCAGACCTTTCCTCAAAGGGAGTTCCGGTAAATCCCGCTGCAGTTTTTCCGCCGTCGTTTTCAGGGTGTTGACCCGGATATGCACCTCGGAAGGACGCAAGAGCTGTTTAAGGCAGGCTTCAAGCGTGTTACCCGGATATGCATTGCGAATTCGCTCCCAAAGGACCTCCGGTACGGAATAACGGATCGCCGGATCTTCCGGATAGACTTCCCGGTAGGAATAGCGCCGGAACAGCTGTGCCGTCGGATCGTCGATCTTAAAGCTCAGATCCTTTACCTGTTCGGAGTAATGCGTAAAAAACGCATGCACGGTCAGTATAAGGGCCTCGGGTTCGTCTCCCGCACCATTCTCCCGGACTTGCCAGCGGTAAAGGCGCAGATTCCGGATAACATCAAAGTATAGGAAATCAATGAATCTCCGGTCTGCCGCGCCCAGATAGGGGCGTTCACGAAAGAAGCGCCGTCGCAGAAGATCGGCAGGAGCAGCGTTTTCTTTCGCTGTCCAGTAACCCAGCAATTCGGCCGTGTGGCTTAACAGGAACGGATAATTATTCATTTCTGCCCTTAGACTTAATTTTTTTATCTTTTTAAATTTAGGGCGATCTTTCAGAAGAAAAAAGGTTTTAAATCGTGTATCCGGCAATGCCGTATGAAAGAATTTCAAACAAACGGTTTTTTACGTGAAAAAACGGGAACTCTGCGATTCCGCATGTCATTTTCCTTTTAAATCCTTATAATTGGATATGATGAAGAAAAAAACACCAAAAACCGCGTTAGTATTGCTGCTCTTCCTGCTGATGGCGGCGGCCTGCAGCAAATCCCATCACAACGTGCTGATATTCCGTTACAGCGCGGAAGAGAATGCCCTGCATCCGGACTCGCTGAAAACGGCCATTCTCGGCGATCCCGGCGTTTCTATGCTGGTCACTTATCCGGATTCGGATCTTGTGATCGTTCACTACGACCGATTCAAGACGCATCAGCTCAATATCGAATCCCGCTTCCCGGAACTGGGCTACAAGGTAACCTTGATGGAAAAACACCCTCTGGAAGAAACAGGACAGCCATGGCAAAAGAAGTAAAGGCCATTGCCTTATTGTCCGGAGGATTGGATTCGGTTCTTGCGATCGCCTTGCTGCAGCGTCAGAATGTCCGGATCACGGGACTTCTGATCCGGACCGGTTTTACGGGACACAAGGAAGGGTCCGGCAGCGGGACAGGAAAAATCGCAAATATCGCGCGTGAACTGGGAATTCCTTTACGAATTGAAGATATTCACGAGGAATACTGGAAAACGCTCCTGAATCCCGTTCACGGTTATGGAAAACATCTGAATCCCTGCATGGACTGCCATTTGCACATGATCCGGGTTGCCGCACGCATAATGAAAGAGGAAAATGCGGAACTGGTGATCACCGGTGAAGTTCTGGGACAGCGGCCCAACAGCCAGCTGGCGCATCAGATGAAGATCGTACTAAAGGAAAGCGGGATCGAAGGACGTCTTTTACGGCCTTTATCGGCGCTTTGTCTGCCGCCGACCGTTCCTGAATTGGAAGGCAGGATCGACCGTAAAGCACTGAAAGGTTTTCAGGGGCGCAGCCGGCGGCCTCAGCTGGAACTTGCAAAGGAACTGCATGTAGAGCATCTGGCCGTGGCGGCCGGAGGGAACTGTTTCCTGACCGATGCGGTCTTCACTGCGCGTTTTCGGGATCTGCTAAGGCAGTATGGGAAAGAACGCTTTCCCCGGGAGGATATAGGATTATTGCGGATCGGGCGTCATTTTCGTCTTTCGGAAGAGGCATATCTCATCGTCAGTCGCAACGAGACGGAAGCGCTGCTTTTACAACCCTTCCGAACCAGGCATATAACATTCGAGCTGGAAAACGTCATTGGTGCGTCGGCGCTGGGCTTGGGCCGTTTCACTAACGAAGACTGCCGGCTTGCAGCACGGATCCTTGGGCGCTATTCCAAAGCGGAAACTGGCGCGCAAATCACGGTAAACATACAGGAAGCGGAGATCAGCAAGCGAATCCGTGCAGCGGCCCTGATCCCGGATGATCCCTTGCTGAAAGCACTGCGGATCGACGGATAAAAAACATGCTTCCCTTTCGCTTTTTGATTGAAATCTTAAGATAAAAATAGTAGCTTCTTCCGGTTAGAGGGTTGCATAAGGCAACTTGTTTTTTTATGGTGTTTTTTGGGAATAGCATGATAGAAACGATCAGACGTAAAATTGAGGAGTGCTGCAGTGAGCAGGGCTGGCCGCAGACCGCCTTTACGGTCGAGCGTCCGCGGGACCGGGCATTCGGACATGTCAGCACCAATATTGCATTGACCTTGTCCAAAGAATTAAAGCGGGCGCCCCGCGAGATTGCGGAAGAACTGATCCGGCATCTGCAGGGAAAAATTCCCGATCTGTCCGCCATAGATACGGCAGGTCCCGGTTTTATCAATTTTACTTTTTCTCCCGCTTATTTTCAGGCATTTATAACCCGTATCCGTAAATCGCGCGCCGATTTTCAGCGCGAACTCCGCGGCAAGGACAGGAAGGTGCAAGTGGAATTCGTTTCCGCAAATCCCACCGGTCCCCTGACCATCGGGCACGGCCGCCAGGCGGTGCTGGGAGACAGTATCGCCCGCATACTGGAATGGCATGGCTATTCCGTGACCCGGGAATATTATTTCAATGATGCCGGCCGGCAGATGCGCATGCTGGGACTTTCGGTTCTTGCCCGCTACCGGCAGCTGCTCGGGGAAAAAGCAGATATTCCGGAGGGCGGCTATGAAGGTGAATACATATTTGACATTGCCCGGGATTTTCGCCGGCAATTCGGCGACTCGGTCAGTGCCGAACCGCTTTCGCCCTTTATTGATTTTGCCGCTCAGCAGATCTTTGGCACGATCCGCGACAGTCTGCAGCGACTCGGCATCCGGCACGATGTTTATTACAATGAGAAAGATCTTTACAGCAGCGGAAAGATAGAAGCTGTGCTGAAAGAACTGGAAGAAGCCGGTTTTCTGTACCGTGAAGGCGGAGCTACCTGGTTCCGGGCAAGCCAATTCGGCGCTGAAAAGGACCGTGTGCTTGTCAAGAATACCGGAGAACCGACCTACCGGCTGCCGGATATCGCTTATCATAAAGAAAAGATCCGCCGGGGCTTTGATCTGATCATTGATATTTTCGGTGCGGACCATCATGCAACCTATCCCGATGTTAAGGCGGCATTGGAAGCGCTGGGATATGCAACCGGTCATATCCGTGTTTTGCTGCATCAGTTCGTCACCCTGACCCGGGATGGAGAAAAGATCAAAATGTCCACCCGCAAGGCCAATTTTGTCACCTTGGACGAACTGATCGATCTTGCCGGTGCGGATGTGGTTCGCTATTTTTATTTAATGCGCAGCATGGATTCCCATTTGAATTTTGATATCGCGCTGGCGCAGAAACAAAGCGATGAAAATCCGGTGTTCTATCTGCAGTATGCCCACGCACGCATGTGCAATATCCTTGTGCACAGCAAGGAGAAGCATATCGATTCCTATGAAGCCGCAGACCTCGCGCTTTTACAGGAACCCGAAGTGCTGGCACTGATCGAAATCATGATCGAGTTCAAAGAAATCATGGAATTGTGCCATTCAACGCTGGAGCCCATGTATCTTACAAATTATCTATATCGTCTTGCTACGGCTTTCCACAAATTCTACACCGTGCACCGGGTTGTGACGGAAGATGTTGCGCTGTCAAAAGCCCGCTTGCAGCTTGTTGATGCCGTAAAAACCATTCTCGCCAACGGTATGTACATTCTGGGGATTTCCGCCCCGGAAAAAATGTAATCCAAAAGGACGCTTTACATGAAATTTTGCGGAGTACCCTTACTGTTGACATTGCTGATGCTGAATACGGCCTGTTTTTCGGGGACACAAGAAACCGTTGCGGAACAAGCGCGTTCCGAAGATCCGGTGCCGATCTATGAGTACACGGCCGAGGACAGTTCCAATATTACATCGGAGATCCTGCTGATTCCCGAGAACGTGGAATTTGAAACCCCCTTTGACCAGCATCTTACCCAGGCAAAAGTCCATTATGTCGATGCGCTTATTGCTCAGGAAGATAACGATTCCCTTGAAGTGGAATTTCAGCTGAGTATCATTTTTGAGATCCTGGCTCAGATCGAGTCCTATAACCGAATGGACGAGATCCAGTATGAGCAATTCAAGGTATTTACCGATCACATAGTCCGGACTTTTGACAAATATGCCCCTCAGATGCGTGAACTCCATGAGGAATTCAATCTCCGGGATCTGCAGCAGGCGATGAGTCGCATGACGGATGAATATTTTGCCGGTGAAGGTACGATGGATTATATCGTTCTGGAAGACCGGGACGGACATGTGCCCATCATTATCAACAGCCGTGTGGAAACCGCTATTAAGATGTTTCAGACCCGGCGCCGCGGCGATATGCAGAACTGGATCCGGACAAAAGCCGTATATGAACGACTGTTCCGGCAGATATTGCAGGATCAGGGGGTCCCGGAGGAATTCATTTATCTCAGCATGCTGGAAAGTGAAATGAAGACCGACGCGACCTCCTATGTCGGTGCTGCGGGACAGTGGCAGTTTATGGATTACACCGCAAAAAGCTTCGGTCTGAAATATGATTACTGGGTGGATGAGCGCCGCGATCCGATCAAATCTACCATTGCCGCTGCCAAGTATTTGCTGTATCTGTACGAAGAATTTCAGGACTGGTATCTCGTGATGGCGGCTTTCAACGCCGGTGAAGGGCGTGTGGGACGTTCGGTACGTTATGAACACACCCGCGATTACTGGCAAATGAAAACTTTGCCGCGCGCAACCCGTAATTACGTTCCCTACATTATGGCGATTGCAGCCATATCCATTGAACCTGCCAAGTACGGATTCACCGACTATAAGCCTTTGCCGACCTGGGGGGATTTTGATACGCTGACCCTGCAGCAGAGTTACGAACTGGAAAAGATCGCCCGGGTCTGCGGGATCACCTTTGATCAGTTGCGGGATATTAATCCCGAGCTGCGGAAATTCAATACGCCCGCCTATGCATACACCTTAAGGCTGCCGAAAGGTAAGCGGGAACTGCTTGCACGCGAACTGAACAAGATGGAAGTTTCGCCGACCCACATTGCCTATCAGGTTAAGGCAGGAGATACGCTTTCGGAGATCGCAATGCGTTTCGGCATCAGCATCCAGGATATTGTAAAAGCCAATAGATTGCAGAGCAGTTCCAGAATTTATGCCGGACAAAAGCTCATTCTGCCGCAGGGCGGAAGTCCCTACCTCAGCGTGGGCAGTGTCATCGATGCGCCCAAATCCGTATCCGCGCCGTCCAGCGGAAAACCGGATCTGTCGGCTTCACACCGGAAGATCATCTATGTGGTTAAACCCGGGGATACCCTAGGTGAGATCGCGGAGATCTACGATACCCGCGCATCCCGTATCCGTGTCTGGAACGGTCTGGTTTACGGAGAGCATATTTACCCCAATCAAAAACTGAATATCTGGGTGCCGAAAGGAGAAAGCTATCAGGCGCTTGTACAATATTACACGGTTCGCAAAGGGGATTCCTTCGAAAAGATCGCCCGCAGCAACGGCTTAAGCATCGATCAGCTCAAACGGCTGAATCCCGGCATGAATTATTCCCGAATTTATCCGGGCGATAAAATCAGGATTCAATAAAATTGCTTGCATACAGATTAAAAATAATTTATTTTACGCAACTATGAGAAAGTCAGACATTATAAAACAGATATCAGCTGCTACAGGCTTGACCCAGGTCGAGACGGAAGCGGTGATCGAAGGCTTTATCGCTGTTGTCAGCGATGCCCTTGTCAAGGGGGACCGGGTTGATTTAAGAGGCTTTGGCAATTTTATTCTGAAGAAACGCAAAGCGAAAGCAGCCCGCAACATTTCAACCGGTGAAACCGTTCAGGTACCTGAGCATTATTTGCCGTTTTTCAAGGCTTCTGAATCGTTCACGAATCGGGTCAACAAAAATCTGAAATAGGTTATAAGGAGGATAACGGATGCCTTGCGGTAGAAAACGGAAAAAAATCAAGATACGGACGCATAAACGGAAAAAACGCTTAAGACTGAATCGCCATAAGAAGAAAAATCGTTAGATAAAAAAGAGACTGCAGAACAGTCTCTTTTTTCATTGGGGACAAAAAAATCCTTTAAACCTTCCCGACTTTTAAGTATGTTTCCTTTAGATGCTTCAGATACTGACAGTTTCAGACATTACGGAACAGATCAAACGCAAATTGGAAAATGAAATTCCCGAAGCGCTGTTGCGTGGGGAGATCTCGGAATGCAAGTTCCACGGCAGCGGGCACATTTATCTGGTTTTAAAGGATCCGGGCGCCGTACTCCCCGCTGTGATCTGGAAAACGACTGCGCAGCAGCTTTCGGTTGTTCCCGCCGTCGGAATGGACGTAATTGTTTACGGACGCCTCAGCGTCTATGCGCCCCACGGTAAGTATCAGTTCGTGATCCAGTCTCTTCAGGATGCAGGACGCGGAGAACTGTACCAGAAATTTGAGGCGCTCAAAAGCAAGCTTATTGCCGAAGGGCTTTGCGAAGCCGAGCGGAAAAAGGCCATTCCGCGTTATCCGATGCATGTGGGATTGGTAACCAGTGAAACGGGTGCCGCACTGCAGGATATGTTGCGGATCTTTTCCCATGACGCCGCGCAGGTCCGGCTGAGCCTGGCGCCGGCGCGGGTACAGGGAAAAGGCGCGGCTAAAAGCGTCATAGCCGCTTTAAGGTCGCTGATCCCACAAAAACCCGATTGTGTGATTCTTGCCCGCGGAGGCGGTTCCATTGAAGATCTCTGGGAATTCAACGATGAAGCACTTGCCCGTTATATTGCCGCGTATCCCATTCCGCTCATTACCGGGATCGGCCACGAAACGGACAGCAGCATTGCGGATTTTGTTTCGGACTACCGTGCTTCCACACCGACAAACGCTGCGGAATTCCTATGTAAATCCTGGCGTGATGTGAAAAACACCCTGAACATACTCGAAGATACGCTGCATACCCGCATGGATTGGTACCTGGAAAGCGAAAGCCGCAGACTGGCGCACCTTCAGCAAATCCTGACGCTGTATTCCCCCCTGAAAACGCTGCTTTCCCAGAAGGAGAAACTGCGGGATTTGTTCATGCGCGCAGCGGCAAAAGTAAGCGGCCTGCTGCAAGTTCAGGAACAGGGGATCAGGGATCTTTCTCCGCGCCTGCTGCGCGGGCTGAACGAGTTCATGCGATTTAAAGGCATGCGTTTCGATGGATTGAATGCCAAACTACGGGCATATGCGCCGGAACATCTTTTGCGTAAAGGCTATGTACTGCTGCGGGACGCCAAGCAGCGACTCATCCGTTCGGCGGCGGAACTGCAGGCAGGGGAGTCCGTACGGATCGAATTGCACGACGGGAACGCTGCAGCGACGATTGATGAAATAAGCAAAAAAGGAAAAGATCAATGAGCAAAGAAAAAACCTTCGAAGAGGCAATGGGCGAACTGGAAAACATTGTCAAACAGATCGAGGATGAGACAACCCCACTCGAAAAAGTGCTGGAATTGTATGAACGGGGGACGGAATTGAGCCGCTATTGTCAGAACATCCTGAATCGGACAAGGGAAAAGCTGGAACAGATAAGGAGCGAAAATCCGGAAGAGGGCCTTTGAAAATGAAGAAATATGCCGTTTTATTTTTTATCCCGCTGCTGTTCTTTTTTGCCTGTGACTGGCACAAACCGCTGGCCGGCGGCAGCGATATTGCCATAATGACGCTGGTCAACGAAACGCTTTGGGAAGATATCCGGGAAGACCTCAGCTCCCGTGTGGAATTTGAGATCCGCACGCCGCAGATAGAAAAACTGTTTTATTTCAGCCCCATCTCTCCCGGGCAATACAAGGAATACCGGGATGATAAAATCGTACTGCTGATCGCAACCCTGGATGCCAATGACGCGACTTCGCAGTTTATCCGGAACATGATCGGCAGCTCCGTGCTTCAGCAGGTGGAAAACGGAGAACGGGTGTTTTTCTTTGAGTACGACAAATTTGCGGAACGGCAAACCTATATGCTGCTGCTGGCAAGGAACCGCGAAGAACTGAAGTCCTTTATTAACGAAAATGGCAGTCAAATCTACCAGGCTGTCAACAACGGTTTTCTGACTTCGCAGTTCAAACAGCTCTATCACACCGCCGAAGAAAAGGAACTTTCGGAATCGCTGTACCGGCAACTGGGTTTTTCTTTCCGTCTGCCGCACGATTATGAGGTTATTTATCTGGATACCACACGGAAATTCCTGCATCTGGGCGTAACACGGCCACACCGGAACATCATTGTTTACTGGCAGGAAGGCGGCTTTAACAAAGTAATCGATGAGAATTATGCAATCCGAATCAAGCACTGGCTGATGCAGAACCTGATGGACAAGATCTATATTGAAACCTCCTATGCACGCTACCGCACCGTGGATTGGGGCGGCGTGATCGTTAACAATATTCGTGGTCTCTGGGGGCATCCCACAAAGGTCATGGGCGGCCCCTTTACGATGTTCTATTTTTATGACGGTGTTACCGACCGCAGCTATTATATCGACTGCATGCTTTTTGCTCCCGGTCAGAGCAAAGCGGTGTATTTGCGGCAGATGGAGATCGTGGCCAGCACATTCTATACATCGAAATAAAGAACACATGTAAATATAGGCCTTTCTTCTTGGAGAGGGAAAAAGTGGAGAAAGGGAGAGGCGGAGCGCAGGAAGACCTTAGGGGCTTCCGGGCGTCAATCCAATTGAAGATTGGATTGACGACTCAAATAAATTGACTCAAATAAATTGACTCAAATAAATTGACTCAAATAAATTGACTCAAATAAATTGACTCAAATAAATTGACTCAAATAAATTGACTCAAATAAATTGACTCAAATAAATTGACTCAAAATCCTTAGCATTATTGAAACCGCTATACAAATCCTGAACAAAGCTGCCTCAAACAGGTTTATCTGGATGGACTGCGATTGGATGTTTGGTCTTTAAATTTTACCTTAACGCCTTTGTCCCGGCCAATCTTGTCACGGAGCGAAAAAGAGCGGAAAGAAAAAAGGCTCCCGAAGGAGCCTTTTTTGTTATCGTGTCAGTGCTTTGTTTATTTCAGGAAGGTCATCTTCTTGACGTCAACAAAGTCACCTGCGACCAGTCGGTAGATGTACATACCGGTAGCAACACCGTTGCCCCAGTCATCGCGGCCGTTCCAGACGATCTTCTTATAACCGGCATCGATATGGCCGTTGACAAGGGTACGTATCTTGCGTCCGGCGATATCATAGATGACCAGTTTGACATCCGCAGTGGTCGGGAGGTCGAAGTTGATCGTGGTAGTCGGGTTGAAGGGGTTCGGGTAGTTCTGGTGCAATGCGAACTCTTTCGGGACGCCAACGGCAGCCACTTCAAGGGTATCGTTATTGTACCAGTAGGTATATTCACCGCCATTACCCGGAACGGTAAGTTCACGGTTAGGACCACCGCTGGGGAATTCGGAAGTAGCATCATCCCAGGAGCTGTTGATGCGGAACTTGAACGCATGGCTCGAGTAGGGCATCAGCGCCATGGTAACGGAATAGGTGGTATCACCATCCGCATCCGCCATCATGGTTCCGTTCCATTCGTTAAAGGAACCGGCAACATCAACCCAATCCAGAGCGAGGTTGAATTTTCCGTCTGCATGCCACTTCTTCATAATGACATTCAAAGTGACATCAACAGGTGAAAGCGCTTTACGTTCTACAAAACCATCAATGTAAAGCACGACATCTGTATCTTCGGAGCAGCGGAAGTGAATGCCTTCAATCTGGACGGTGGAACCTTGAATAATGCCATCTCCGTTGACCCAACCTTCAGCAGGATCGTTAAGCAGATCGAAGCTGACGATCTGCCAGTCATCTTCACTGAGTGTGACCCTTTGCCACGGACTCTGTTCATAGCCGGTATCTTTGACGGATAAACGCATTTCAACATTGGCATTACTGCCTTTTACCGCAACCATAATCGTTGAGGTAGTATTTACGGATTTGCTCAATGCGTAATATTCACGAACATACCAGCCGCCTGAAGTAGCGGGATCGTCATTCAAAATCAGCTTACCGGATTTCGTTCCGTGGAAAGCCTCTTCGTCCGAAACGGCGAATGTGGAGGTGTTCAACACGGTCGACTGACCGGAGATGTAAGGCTGATTGAACGTTCCGATATTGGTTTCAAAATCTTCGATCATATTCGGTGCATCTTCGGGATGAGCGGCACTGAAGGGGATCAGGACCTTTTGTCCCATGGTCGTATCGACTGCCGTCAAGGGATTATCCGATGTATCGGCTGCCGAAACCACACCGCTGTAAGCAAGCGAGTACCAATGATCTTCAAGCAGATTGCCGGAGATCAGAACGTAATCGGCCGAAGCGTCTATGCCGGTCGCATCGGACACGGATCCACCGTTGGACCAGTCGACGAACTTAAAGTTCGCAACTACGGGCGGTGTTACCGGTATGCTGAACTGTGCATAGAATTTCGGTGCACCGGCAACAAGGACGATATCCGAATTGACGACAACCGGAGGAGCCGGGAAGTCAAAAGTGATCACAATCGTATCACTGTAAGTCACTTCGCCGGTCGGGTCGCTCGCTGTGACATAGGCATTATAGGTGCCGTTCATCTCATAGGGTTTTTCCATGTTTATCGGAATGAACATGAAAGTATCGAGCGTTGTCAGGCTTTCCTCGGGTCCGTTCGGATAGGCAAAGAACTCATAAGTGACCGTGTCTTCCGCATCGGGATCGACCGCTTCGGTCCATTCAAGATACAGTGCCTTTACAGTATCGGTACCCATGGTGAAATCAACGATATTAGGATCATCCAAAGAAGTGATCACGGCATTGTTCGCCGGTTTCAGCCAGTGGAAATCTCCCGGAGGATTCGCCAGGATAAAGTCGGCAAGGCTTCTCGGCATCAGCTGAGCGCCGTTATAGTCACTGACAATACCCACGAGGTTCAATGGCCATTTATCCGGTTTCGGAGAACCGTCAATGTCGGTATCTTTATCCAGATAAGCATTGAACTCGGTGCCCGCTCTGTCTTTGAATTTGGCGGTACCCTGTTGATCGACAGCTGTCGGCCAGTACAGACCGGTGCTCAGCGTATCGACGCCACGGATCATGACCAGCTGGCCTTCATAGGCATCGCCGTCCATGTCTGCAGCTACGATCTCAACCGGTTCTACCGCATTGCCCTTGCTCAGGACGATGAAGTCAAGTGTCGGATCGAGTTCCAGCAGTCCATTGTAGTTCTTTTGGGTTCCAATGGCCATGATCTCGTCACCGATCTCGACATTCTGCGCGGTCGCATAGTGATAAACGGCATAACCGGCGGTTCCATCCTGAATGTAAACCGGTCCGGAAGTACCGAAATGGGTTGTTGTGGTCGCAACACCGATCGTGGCAAGTTTTTGTCCGACCGGTACCGCACGGGCTTCCGCAACGGTAGAGATCACATCCAGACCCGGTACGTAGTTGTTGGTATAGGTGTATTCATCGACCCAGACCGTATCGGCGCCTGCGCCGCCCTGACCGGCAATAAAGAGCGTACCGGTCTCGTTCACGGCATAACCGATGACGGAGAAGGTGGTGAATACGGAGTCGGAAATACAGGAGACCTGATAAACACGGTCACCCAATCCGTCAATACCAAAATGCAGGTACTGAGCCGGGGGATTGGCACTGAAGCTTCCGACGGTCTTGATCTTGGCCGTAGCCTTGAAGAAGGTGTTCGGCGTCGCCGAGACATTGCGGCGGGCGTCAAAGGTCCAGCCGCCGTCGGAGAGACGGAGCATACCGTCTACCTGGGCTATTGCAGTGTAACCCGAATTATCCGAACGCCAGTTGGCGACATCGGTCGCAGTGGCAAAATCTTCGACAATGTTCATTGTCGGGAAGACCGTACCTTCGTCGGCGCCGGCATAGGTCAGATCCAGGCCGTCGCCGTGTCCGCGCGCATCACCGTCGATATCCGTCAGGACATCCGGGATCAGCGGCATAACAAGGTCAAGGTCCTTGTTCGATGGATCTGCCAGATGCATGTCCGTAGCAGAAACAAAGGTCACAGCCTTGGATACGGAGCCCGCATCCTGTCCGGCAGCCTGCCATGCGGCGAGATCCGCATAGGTTGTGCCCTTCAAATTGACCAGATTCTGACTGGAAACCAATACGTTGTTATCGGAAGTCAGTACGGATGTGGTTGGAATCAGTCCGATCGCCGAAGAACCGGTATTGCCAGTATGATTATTGATCACAATGTTGTTCTTCAGGTCGATACTGACCGGGCCGGTACCGTTCGAACGGTTGCCGACGCCGTAACCGACGAGGGTTGATGCGGTTTGATTGACCACGATCGTGTTATGGTAGGCTTTGATGTTCCCCATATTCTGGGCGGAACGCAAACCGATACCGAAACAATCGCGCGTTTCATCCGCGGCTCCGACATTAATCATGTTATTGACCACATAAATCTGATCGGTTTCGGTAGCACCGTTCCCGGCAAAAGCGATACCCATCAGATAAGCGGAAGTACTGTTGACCTTTTCCAGCATGTTGATGGTGTTGTCCGCTATAAGCAGTTCGCCGGAATGGCCGGTAATATAGATACCGTGGTTGTAGGCATCCGATGAGGTCGGAGGAATACCGGTACCGGAATGTCCTGCCGTCGCGGGCAACATATTGATGGTATTGCCGATGATCTCGCTGTTCGTGAGAACATAGGTCGTAATGCCGCGAATACCGGCATAGATCTCGTTCCCGACAAAGCTGAACTGAACCGGATCTACTCCGTTGCCGGCCCAGGGTGCCAGACCGTCACGGCGGATCGGGTGTTCGGCGCTTCCGATCTGACAGTTTTCAACGACCAGGCCGGTAGGACCGTCAAGATCGTTGATAACAACGCCGTAGCGGAAATCAACCGTAACGCTGGGATGATCAATATTCTTGATAATGAGGTTTTTCAGGACCACGTTATCCGCATCCGCGGTATTCAATCCGATCGGAACGCGGGTGTCCTGGGTCTCCGTGGTGATCAGCAGGTTGCGCGTATCCGTACCGTTATTGCTGCCGTCAATGACAACATAACCGGTGCGGAAACTGATCATCTGTCCGCCGTTTCCGTAAGAGGTCGTGCTGGGTGTTCCGATCAGAACAACATTACGATCCTTGGCCGGTTTGATCAGTACATCGTTATCCACGATAGAATTGAACATCAGGGCTTCTTCGCGCAGGGTGTCGGCATCGAGCATGATCACGACCTGTTCGGTCATTGCCGTGGTGTCAAAATGTTCAATGGCCAACTTGAGGGATGCGAATCCCTTTTCGTGGCTGCCCTGCGGAATATAATATCCCGGTTCATCCACAACGGGAATCGTGGGATGTTCGCCAAGGAAATCAAAGGTGTCAATCGGGTGAACGACCCATTCCGAATCATCGGCGTTCGTTCCTACGGAGTTTGCCCAGAGATTTCCCTTGGTCACTTCGGTTTTTCTGACCAGTGTATGGTCTTTGGTTGCATTGGTAACACCGGCAACGGTCCAGCCGTCACCGACATCCGGACCGAAATCTCCGATCCAGTCGATATACAGCGTATCGGCTCCGTCAATATAAGCCAGTGCAAACCCGTCATCTCCGTTGCTCAGGAAATCATTGGTCTGGTCTGCAACAGCCAGGATCGCGGCATCCGCACGGGAATCCGCAATGACCCATACTTCGCCCGGAGCCAGAGTGGCGTCGGGGGTAAAGGTATTCCAGTATTCATAGGTTCCGTCGGAACCGTTGTTGGCATTGGGATAGGCGAAATCATTCAGATTAATAGTCTCTTCGGTACCATTATAAATTTCCAGCGCTTTATTGTAGCTGCTTCCTTCAATATATTCCGAGAAGAAGACCTTCGGGAAGGAAGGATGTTCGCCCAGGAACGTGAACGTATTCTGAGGATGAACAACCCATTCGGAGTTATCCGTATCGGTACCGGCGGAAGCCGCCCAGTCCGTATTGCCGCTTTTTACGGAATTTTTACGGACCAGCGTATGTTCTGCTCCTGCGCCTACCACTCCGGCAACATCAAAGTTCGCGGAGCTGTCGGGATCGCCCACGACATCGATCAGATGCCAGGTGGTGCCGCCGTCCGGAGTCCATTCGATTCCGCGGGCGTCATTGCCGTTATGGTGAACCGGACTGGTACTTGAATAGGAGATTACTTCATCCGCTTCGGTAGCGGGAAAAAGATCCGCATAAACCTGATCGGTGATCAGGACCCAGACATCTCCCTTGGCCAGTGTTGCGCCAACCGGGAAGCTGTGAGTCGCTGTCCAGCCGCCGCCGTTGGCGGCGATGGCGATGCGGTAATCGTCAAGATCGATCGCGGCATCGGTGCCGTTGTAGATCTCCAACGCCTTATTGTTGCTCGATCCTTCGATGTATTCCGAGAAGAATACCGCGGGCAGATCAACTGAAGGCGGCGGTTCAAGCGCTACGGATGCCTCATCGACGCCCATATAGGGATATTCCGTGCCGCGCAGGTCACCGTCGATATCGGTGGTGATCCCGGTGATGGGTGTGCCGGCCAGGTCAAAGTCACCCACGGAAGCTCCGGCAAGATGCAGGTCGTCCGCGGCAACAAATTCCACCGCTTTGGAAACTGAATTCGAGTCCATGCCGGCTCCCTGAAGGTCTGCCAGGGTCGCATACGACGGATGCGCTTTGGCGTTCGTGGCGCCTTTCAGGTAGAAGTTGTTGTAATCGCTCAGCGGTGCGCCGCTGATGGCGTAGGCCGGGAAATCATCTTCCTCAATGACAAAGATGTTGTTGTTGATCTTGGGCGTGCCCGCAGCAACGTTAATTGCGCGGTACAGGGTTCCTGTCGTCGCATTGATATCATTCAATACGAACGTATTGTAATAAGCCTCGACCGGGGAACCGCAGCGGATGCCGATCATTTCGGAAGCGGCGCCGGATGCGTCCGGAGCAGCAAATCCACGGAAAATATTGTTGGCAACAATAAAGGTTCCGCCGCCGGATGCAGTAATGGTCCTGAAACCATTTGCCGCATAAGTATTTGCAGTTGCATTAACTTTAAAATCATTGCCCAGAATATGTGTTACACCCGTTGAATAAATTTTGTTACCCATTACCGATGAACTAAGATATCCAGAAGCTGTTTGGTTAACTTCAAAGGTGTTTCCTTCGATAAAGGAGACATTGGTGTTCCCGTTCAGGAACACGCCGCGGGTCCTGCCGACAATATCGTTGTTCCGGACAACCAGGTTTTCCATCGCTGCAGTCGTTGTACCGCTGGAAGCCACATGAACCGGGGTTGCGGTTGTTGTGGAGTTTGCCTGAATGTAACAGTTTTCGATCGTTATATCATCGGGGATGGCATCGGCATTCGGATTGACCCAAATACCGTACCCGGCGGACGTAACGGTCATGCTGCAGTTCTTAATGGTAATATTGTCGCTGTTGCCGCGGATCCGGAACGCATAGGCGTTCGTGCCGCTGGACGAAACAAAGCTCAGATCGCGGGTGGTTCCGCTTTCGGTGTTAGAGCCGTCAATGACAATATTGTTGGTCGGGACCTCGACAGCGCCGGATGTGTTCAGAATACCGATCACAAATGCACCCGAAGAACCCGCATTGTCTGCAGTCTGCGTGTAGGTGACGGTCGGCGTGATGCCCGTGTAGGGCTTGAAGGTGATCGAATAGTCACCCGTGTTCACCGCCAGGTCGACATTTTCCGGTTCGGTGAGATCGCTGGTGATAAGGAAAAGGATATCACCTCCCACGCCGGCGGCCATCACGGCCTCGCACGCAGCGTTCAGCGTTGCGTAATGCGGATCGGTGGCACCGGGTGCTGTCCCGGTATTTCCGATGTAATACGTTCCGCTCATCGCTTGACCAAATGCCCCTGCAAACAGGAACACGCAGGCCACAAAGAGCGCTAACAGTTTACCTCTCATGTGAGTACCTCCTTGATTTAGGCTCCAATTTGAATCTAAGACATTTATACCGTGACTCCTCATGTTGACGCCGGTGCTTTCTTAAATTTTCAGAGCCTTAAGTTTGTTAAATCTTGTCCATTTAAAAACTACTAATATTCTGACTTTGAGTCAAGCAAAAAGAACAAAGAAAAATCATGCCGTTTGGGAGTGAATTATTCAAAAATCCCCTTTACTACGGTCTCCAGATCCCCTTTCAGCAGGTCCCGCATGCCCATATTGCGCAGGATGGCGGCGGGGTGGTAGGTGACGCGCAGATCGGTGTCGTGATAGCGGTAGGTCCGGCCGCGCATATCCTTCAGGGAATTGGATTCCCGCAGCAGGGTGTTGGCGGCAATGCGTCCAAGGGCAACGATGACCCGGGGTTTGATCAGTTCGATCTGCCGGTGCAGGTAGGGCTCGCAGAGCGCGATCTCTTCCGGCAGCGGGTCGCGGTTCCCGGGCGGCCGGCATTTGAGCACATTGGCGATGAACACGTCTTCCCGGGAGATGCCGATCTCCTGCAGAACGCTGTCCAGCAGTTTCCCGGCGCGGCCGACAAAGGGAATGCCGCTGAGGTCTTCCTGCTCTCCCGGAGCTTCACCGACAAAAAGGATATCCGCAACGGGATTTCCGGCGCCAAAGACCAGATGATGCCGGGTTTGCCCCAGGGAGCAGCGTCGGCAGTCTTTGATCTCCCGGTAAAAATCATTCAGTGGCGTGCCGGCTTTTCCAACCAGGACCTCCCGGCCGTAAACATCTTTCATATATTGAATAAAAGGAATTTTTTCCTGCATGCTCAGGCTTCGGGTTTCAGGAGCTGTTCCCAGACCGCTTCGGCGCTTTCTTCCTTGCTTTTCAGGGGCAGGGGATTGGCTTTTCCGTCCGGAGTGATCAGGGTGATACGGTTGGTGTCGCCGGCAAAGGCGGCTCCGGGCTCGCCGGGATCATTCAGAACGATGAGGTCCAGGTTCTTTTCCCGCAGTTTTTTCAGGGAATGTTCAATACCCTTTTCCACTTCCACGCTGAATCCGGCCAGCAGCTGCTTTTTCTTGTTTTTTCCCAGCAGCGCCAGAATGTCGGGTGTCCGCTCCAGGGCGATCTGTTCGGGAATGGCCTGTTTTTTTAATTTTCCTGCATATTTGACTTTCGGACGGATGTCTTCCACCGCCGCCGCCATTACGACGATATCCTGTTCGTCAAAGCGCTGCAGGATCTGCGTTTTCATGGCTTCGGCGCTGACGACGCGGATGCATTCACAGCCAAGAGGATCGGGCAGGGAGCTCGGTCCGCTGACATAGAGCACCTCGGCGCCCTGTTTGGCGGCGTTTTCCGCCAGCGCGATCCCCATCTTGCCGCTGGAGGGATTGGAGATAAAGCGGATATCGTCCAGGGCTTCCCGGGTGGGACCGCCGCTAACCAGGACCTTTTTTCCCCGAAGTGCAGTGGATTTTTGGGCATAACAGGCCTTTTCCAAATAAAAAAGCAAGGTCTTCTCGTCGGGCAGTCTGCCTACGCCCCAGCCTTCTTCGGCCGTCGCCAGTTCGCCGGTTTGAGGCTCGATCAGATTGTAGGAAAGCTCGCGGAGTTGCGCCAGATTGCGCTGCATGTTCGGATTGTTGTACATGTTGTGATTCATTGCGGGCGCAATGACGGTCTTTTCGGGCCGGGCTGCGATCAGCATCGTGCTGAGGGCATCGTCGGCGATCCCGGCACAGATCTTGCCGATTATGTTGGCGCTTGCCGGAATGACGGCGATCAGGTCCGCCTGCCGTATCAGGTCGATATGCCGGGTACCCACAATGCCGCTGCGGGACTCGAACATTTCGCTAATGACTTCTTTACCGGAAAAGGTCTCAAAGATCAGGGGGGTCATAAATGCCTGCGCGGAACGCGTCATAACCACGGTAAGGTCACAGCTATAATCGCGGGTTAAACGCCGGAGCAGGGAAGCGCTCTTGTAAATAGCGATCCCGCCGCTCAGACCCAGCACAATGCTTTTTCCCCTGAGGACGGACATAGGTATTCTTATTTTTGCGGTTCTGTCACAGGATCGCTGTCCCGGTACTTATACTGGATCTCGCCCTTTTCATACTCTTCCATTGCTATGGACGCCGGCTTTTCCAGTGCGCTGAAATCGATGTCGTTGACAACCGGTTCTTCGCTTTCGGCATCGTTCATGTTCTGAATGGGATAGTCCTCGCTGCGCTTTTGATTGATCTGACGGGCACGTGTCGCCATGACCGTGATCGCTTCAAATATATCGTCGGGGCGTTCCCCGCTGAAACGAAAATCTTTTTTCATCGGATTTCCTCCATTTTCTTTAATACGATTGCTTCAATTTCATTGACCGCATGGTCTAATTTATCATTTAAAATGACGTAGTCAAACTTTTCTTTTTCACGGCGCTCGGCCGGGATGCGGGACAGGCGTTTTTGGATGCGTTCCTCCGTTTCGGTGCCGCGGCTGCGCAGACGTTCTTCCAGTGTTTTCAAATCCGGAACATCAATAAAGAAACTGACACAGTTTCCGGGATACTTCTGCATAATACGAAGCGCGCCTTTGACGTCGATATCGAGCAGAAAAACAGCATTATCCCGAATGGCCTTTTCCAGGGGTTCTTTCGGCGTTCCGTAGTGATCGCCGTGAACTTCCTCATTTTCGACAAATGCTTTATCCGCGATCATGTTTTCAAATTTCTCACGGCTGATATAATGGTAATGGATGCCGTCCGACTCTCCGGAGCGTGGTGCCCGGGTAGTACAGGAAACCGAAAAGCGCCAATCGGGATGCCGTTCGCGCAAAGCGCGTACAATGGTGGATTTCCCGCCGCCGCTGAAAGAAACAAAAATAAGCAGAAGTCCCTGATTCATTTGATATTCTGCACCTGTTCGCGAATGGTTTCCAGTTCGTTTTTGATCTCGACCACATGCTGGGATATGTGTGGATTGGAGGCTTTGTTCCCCATGGTCGTCACCTCGCGGTTCATTTCCTGCAGCAGAAAATTCAGGCGTTTTCCGACGGCTTCCTCCGAATTGAGGTAGTCCTTAAATTGCCGGATGTGCGAATAGAAGCGGTCGGTCTCTTCTTGAATGTCCAGTTTGTCCGCCAACTGCACCACTTCCTGGTGAAAGCTGCCTTCATCACGGATGTCCTTTACAAGCGTTTCGATGCGTTTTCGCATGGCGGCGATGTGTTCCTTGATATTACTGCGCTGCAGTGTTTCAATGGATTTCAAACGTTCTTCGATGGTCTGAATGCGTTCATGGAAGAGTTCCCGGATGTAATTGCCTTCGCGTTCCTGCATGACCATCAGCTCTTTGAGAGCCAGATCCAGTAAAGCGAGCATTTGCTGCTCAATGGATTCATGTTCCATTGCGCTTTCTTCCAGAATCAGCAGTTCCGGCTGGTTCAAAATGTCCTGCACGCTGAGCCGGGGCTGCAATCCGCTTTCTTCGGCGATGACATTCAGGGTTTTGAGAAAATTCTTTAAGAGGGGTTTATTGACGCGGTAATTCGCCAGGGTATTGCCGTTGGAATTCATATTGATATAGCAGTGGATATTTCCACGCTGCAGATATTGCCGGATGTACTGGCGCAGGGGTTCATCCAAAAAACTGAGGAAGCGGGGAGTAACGATGGAAATTTCCAGAAAGCGGCTGTTGACGGATCGAAGTTCAAGGGTAACTTCCGTTTCCCGGATCCGGCCTTCCGCTTTTCCAAAGCCCGTCATACTGCTCAGCATCGTCACTCCTTTATATCGTGCATAAAATACGATAATTATGAAGAAAACCAAGTGAATTTTGCAGACCTGCACGGTGAATCGCGAATTGTGAGAAATGCGTAAAAAACTTGAATCAAGTTTTAATACCGTCATTCTTGCTCGCCGTCCGAAGAAGCCAGTATGCCACTGCCAGGAACAGCAAAATGCCCAGTACGTCGAATCCGTTCCACTGCGGCCACCAATTTTTGTTCGCGGTGACAAAAATGGGAACGGCCACCAGAATGCCCATCAAAGCTTCTCCGGTGATCAGGCCGGAAGCGAACAAGAGCCCGCTCTTGCTTTCATTGTGTTTGCGTTCTTTGGTAAAATAGGAGATCAGCCCGCCGATGAATACGGGTGCCGACAACGAAATGGGGAGGTATAAGCCAACCGCCACCGCCAGCACCGGCATGCGGAATGCAGAGCCGCGCTTTTCAAGAATGAGGTCTCCCGCGATGATGACAATTCCCAGCAAGGCACCGATACCGACCATGTTCCAGGGAAGATTCCCTTCAAAAACCCCCCTGGCCACGGACATCATCAGCGTCGCCTGGGGAGCCGAAAGGGTCTCGGAACCGATCACATAGGCGGTATGAAGTATATCCAGTGTAATTCCCAGTGCAAAGGCTGCGGATACCGTACCCACGATCTGCATGATCTGCTGTTTCCAGGGCGTTGCCCCCAGGATGTAACCCGCTTTCAGGTCCTGAAGATTGTCTCCGGCGATCGAAGCGGCACAACAGACCACTGCGCCGATGATAATGGCTCCCGCTGCGCCTTCGGGACTGCCCTTGCCAAGCAGCAGGAGCAGCAGCAGGGAGGAGAAGAGAATGGTGGCAATGGTGACACCCGAGATGGGATTGTTCGAAGAACCGACCAGTCCGCCCATATACCCCGCGACTGCCGAGAAGAGGAATCCGAATACCATCATGACCGCGGTCATCAGCAGAGTAACGGGCCAGCTTTTCAGGACATCGAGGTAGAGCAGGAAAAGCGGAATGGTAGAGATGGCAATGATAATGATGATCCATTTGATCGAGATATCCTGTTCGGTACTGGCCATTTCCACACCGCGATCACTGCTGCGGTGGGCTTCCAGGCTGGCCTTAATGCCGTTGACCAGCGGGCGCACCAGTTTGACGATGGACCAGAGTCCGCCCACGACCATGGCACCGACACCCAGATAACGGATCTGGGTGCTCCAGATCATACTGGCGGTTTCCATATCAATGGATGTCGCCGCACCCGTGATGGAACTATACAGGGGAAGAACCACCATCCAGGATAAAAGTCCCCCGGCCAGCATCAGAATGGAAATATTCAGGCCGATAATGTAGCCGACTCCCAGAAGGGCGGGAGAGAGATCTCCGCCGATGCCGAAGATGGTTTTTGTGCCGCGTGCGTTCCGGAATCCGAATGCCGTTTCTGCTGCCTGGCCCCACATGCCGAAACCCTGCTGGCAGAGTTTCAGCAGTCCCCCGACCAATCCCGCCTTCAGGATCAGGCCGAGGTGCTTGCCGCCTTCTTTGCTGCCGCGGGCTTCTTCGCCGGCCTTCAAGACTTCCGCCGTTGCAACGCCCTCCGGATAGGTCAGCTTTGCCTCAATGATCAGCGCACGCCGCAGTGGAATGGTGAACATCACGCCGATCACGCCTCCCACGGCGGATATTTCCGCGATCGCCAGATAATCGAATTCGGTCCAGTAGCCCATCAGCACCAGGGCCGGAATGGTAAAGATCACCCCCGCAGCCAGGGATTCCCCGGCCGACGCGGCGGTCTGAACCAGGTTGTTCTCCAGAATGCCGGAGCGTTTAAAAAAACGTAAAATTCCCATTGATATGACCGCAGCGGGAATCGAAGCACTGACGGTCATGCCGGCAAAAAGACCCAAATAGACATTGGCGCCGGCTAAAATAACGGATAAAAGAATTCCCAGAACAACCGATTTAACGGTTATTTCCAAAATCGGCTTCGTATTTTTCATGCTTCTTCCCTTCGTATCCCGGTTTAGTATATCGTATTTTAAATATAGCGGTTTTTGAAAATCTGAGTCAAGTCTTTTGACAAAAAACTTGCTGTTTATTTGCTTCGCTTATTTCATTTTTCTGAAAATTCCCTTACATTACATGAATATTGAAAGGATCATCCATGGACGAACAGCAAGCACAGGAAAAGCAATCAACGCTGGAACAAATACTCGCGCAGCGCCGGGAAAAGATCGCAAGGATCCGCGAAATGGGATTCGAGCCTTATCCCTATGCCTTCGATGTCAGCCATAAAAGCAGGGAAATCACGGATCATTATGAGGCGCTGGAAGGAAAAAGCGTTGCGGTGGCGGGCCGCCTGATGACCATCCGCCGCATGGGCAAAGCCAGTTTTGCGCATCTTCAGGACGCCGGAGGGCGCATCCAGCTTTATGTGTCCAGGAATGACATCGGCGAAAAGACTTATGAAATGTTCATGCTTCTGGATATTGGTGATATCGTGGGCGTAAGGGGGGTCGTCATGAAAACCCGTACCGGCGAGATCACGGTCAAAGTGGATGCGCTGACGCTTCTGAGCAAGAACATCCGGCCGCTGCCCATTGTCAAGGAAAAGGACGGGGTGGTCTATGATGCCTTTGCCGACAAGGAACTGCGCTACCGGCACCGCTATCTGGACCTGATCGTAAACCCGGAGATCAAGGACGTCTTTATAAAACGTTCCGCCATAATCCGTGCAACCCGGGACTTTTTTGACAGCCGTGGTTATCTGGAGGTCGAAACACCCATTCTTCAGCCCCTTTACGGCGGTGCCAATGCCCGCCCCTTCATTACGCATCACAACAGTCTTAACACCGACCTCTTTTTGCGCATTGCCGATGAGTTGTATCTCAAACGCCTGATCGTGGGCGGTTTTGATAGGGTTTACGAATTCTCGCGAAACTTTCGCAACGAGGGCATGGACCGCAATCACAATCCGGAGTTTACCGCCATTGAATTCTACCAGGCTTATGTGGATTATTATTACATGATGGACCTTGTGGAACACTATTTCCGCCACATTGCCGAAACCCTGGGCAGCCCGCTTATCGAATACCAGGGAGAAAGCATCGATTTCAGCAAGCCCTTTGCGCGCAGGACCATGGCGGAACTGTTCCACGAATACCTGGGGATCGATCTTGGCAAGGCCGATGAAACGCTTTTTGCCGCCTGGGCCCGCGAGCATCATTTTGAATACGACCCGAAATGGAATTACGGCCAGTTCCTGGATAAGCTTTTTGATGAATTCATCGAGCCCAAATTGCTTCAGCCCACCTTTGTCCTCGATTATCCCAAGGCCATTTCGCCGCTTGCCAAGGTTCGCAGAGACGGTGATCCGCGCTTTGTGGAACGCTTTGAACTTTTTATCTGCGCCGCGGAATATGTCAATGCTTTTTCCGAACTGAACGATCCGCTGGATCAGCGCGAACGGCTCGAAGGGCAGGATCGCCTACGTGCGCTGGGTGACGATGAAGCCCAGATGCTGGATGAGGATTTTATCCGTGCCATCGAAACCGGCATGCCGCCCACCGGCGGAGTGGGGATCGGCCTGGACCGCGTGATTATGCTCTTTACCGGACAAAGCACGATCAAGGATGTACTTCTGTTCCCCGCAATGAGGCCGGAAAAGCTGTCATAATGAAATTTATCTTCTACCTTTCGGAACGCACGCTTTTTCATCAACGTTCGGATCAGTTCGTACCCTTCATCCGTATGCTGGCAATTATCGGACTGGTGATCGGCACCGTGGCGATGTCGCTTACCCTCGGCATTTTACACGGTTTTGAGAATAACCTGGTGGAAAAGGTCACCGGCTTCGATGCGCATATCCGGCTGGAGAGCTTCAAGGGGGATCTTGAATATGACGCCGCCTATGTACGTGAACTTTACCAACACCCCGATATTACCAGCATTACGCCCTATGTAAAACTTGAAACCATGCTGCGCAAAGGTGAAGAGACCGAAGGCGTGCTCCTGGAATGTATGAGCGAGTCCGATTTCCTGCAGGTTCTTTCCGCTTCCAAAAAAAATGTCGCGGGCAAAGCGGATTTTAAGGAAAATGCGGAAGTCCCGGGTATTTACCTGGGATACGGCGCTGCGGACTATCTGAATGCGCAGGTTGGCGATACCGTATGGGCGCTCTTTACGAAAGGGATCCCGTCCATTTTCAATCCCATCAGCCGCTATCCGCTGGTGGTCAGCGGTATTTTTTCGACCGGTATGAAAGAATTTGATGCCAGTTACGCCTATACTTCCCGTGCATTCGCCGAAACGGTCAAGGGCAATCCCAATCTGATCAGCGGCTACCGCCTGCTGCTGAACAATCCCCTGAAAGCCGATCCCGTCTCACGCTGGATCGAGTCGGTAAGCGCCTACCACTATTCTCCCGTCACCTGGAAAGAACAGAATCTGATGTTGTTCCGCTGGCTGCAGACGCAAAAGGCGCCCATTATCATTACCTTTGGCATCATTGCTCTGGTGGCCATGGTCAATATCATTTCCACGCTGGTGATGATCGTGCTGGTTAAGGAGCGCGATACCGCCATTTTGAAATCCATGGGCATGAAGCCTTCCGATATCCGCAGAAAGTACATGCTGGACGGGCTGATCATTACATCCCTGGGACTGGCGACCGGCATTCTGATCGCCAAGATCCTGGAGTGGGGACAAATGAAATATGCCTGGATCCGGCTTTCCGCCGATGTGTATTTCATCGACCGGCTGCCGATCGAGATCTCCGCGCCGGTAATTCTGATCATTACGGCGCTTGGACTGGCGCTGGCCCTGACCGCGACCCTGGTTCCCGCACGCCGTGCGGCGGCGATACGGCCCGTGGAGATCCTGCGCTATGAATAAGCAAAAATCCTACATCAACTTTATTGTAAAACGGTATTTCGCCTCCCGCAAAAAGGTCAAAATGATCTCCACGACCTCCGTGATCACCATAATCGGAACCTTTCTGGGGACCTTTGCCATTATTGCGGCGCTTTCGGTGATGAACGGTTTCCGGGATATGGTCTTTCAACGCACCCGGAACATGTCGCCGGCCCTGACCTTCTATGTTAAAAACACGCCGGAAGAAACACAGGATAATTTGCTGAAGGAATTGCGGGAAAGCCCGGATTTCAGCGTTGCCACGCCGACCCTCGAGCGCAAGATGCTGATCAGCGCGGGCAAATACCAGCAACTGGCCTTTATAAAGGGGATACGTCCGGAAGAATATGAAGGCATCATGAACATCCGTCCCTATCTGCAGGAAAAACAAGCGTTGACAGACGATCTTGCACAGACGCTTTTCCCGGAAATATTGCTGGGCCTTTCCCTGGCAAACCGCATCGGCGTCAGCGTGGGCGATACCGTTACCCTTGTCAGCCTTCTGGATATCCGGAACTATACCGCCCCCAGCATCCGTTGTGTGGTCAGGGATCTCTTTAACGTTACGGTATTTGACTATGACTACCGCGCCTATATGCATTTGCTGGATATGCAGTATCTGCTGGATGAACCCGCCTATCATCAGATCGAGACGGAGCTGGTCCGGGAAAAGATGCTGCCGCTTGTTCAAAAAGACTGGCAGAGCCGGGTGCCGGAATCCCTGCGTGTGGCAAATTGGTGGGAAGAACACCTTGAACTTTTTTCCGCGATGCAGATCGAAAAGATCGCAACCTTTCTGGTGCTCTGCCTCGTTATTCTGCTGGCCGGCTTTAATCTGATCGCCTCCCTGGTGATGCTGCTGCTGGAAAAAAAATGGGAGATCGGGATCCTGCAAAGCATGGGCTGCGCCTCAAGGGATGCCTACCGCATCTATTTTCGGCTGGGTTGGTATACCGGGGGACTTGGCATGATGCTGGGACTGATTTCAGCCTTGCTGCTCTTGTTGATCCAGCAGTATTTCCCCTTTTTCGTCATGCCGGGCGCCGAAGATGTGTACATCTTCCGCTATGTCCCGGTGATCGTGAATTTTTGGGATGTGCTTTTTACCGTGCTGGTGGTCTCTTTGCTGATCAGCCTTGCCTCGCTGCTGCCCGCACGCCGCGCCGCCCGTATCCGTCCCCTCGAAGCCATAAGAACCAAACAATAAGGAACAACGATGGAAACCATCATTGCGGTAAATCAGCTCTGTAAAAGCTACCTTTCCGGAGGGCAGTCCCTGCGGGTCCTGGACCATATCGACCTCCAGGTCCGGCGTGGCGACTTTATTTCTCTCATGGGACCTTCCGGCTCCGGAAAATCCACGTTTCTAAATATTATCGGTACCATGGATGCGCCCGATTCGGGTGAGATCGTCATTGCCGGACAGAACGTTACCCGCATGCCGGAAACGCAGCTGGCACTTTTTCGCCAGAAACACATTGGTTTTGTGTTTCAGTTCCACTACCTGCTGCCGGAATTTACCATTGAAGAAAACGTGGCAATGCCGCTGATGATCGGCGGCACGCGGCGTCCGGAAGCCCTGAAGACCGCCCGGGAGATCCTTGATTATCTGGGCGTTGCGGATCGTGGACATCATTATCCGGCCGAGATCTCCGGCGGTGAAAAACAACGGGCGGTCGTCGGTCGCGCCCTGATCAACCGGCCCGATATTTTGCTGGCGGACGAACCTACCGGCAACCTGGACAAAAAAAGCGGACAGCGCATGCTGGAACTGTTCAAAAAGATCCAGAAGGATTTCAGCCAGACCTTTTTCCTGGTTACCCATGACGAACATATTGCCGCCATCGCGGATATCAACTATCAGCTGGACAACGGCAAACTTAGCAAAATTATCTGATTCGCAACACTGCGACAAACCGGGAAACGCAGCGGCCTAGGGAAACCTTTCCTGCCGGCCTTTCCCCGGATTGCAGTTATTCCTTCCTCGCCACGTACAAAACGCCGCTTCTTTGCCCCTTTACATCAAAAAAGAAGGAACATTCAAAAGAAAAATTCTTTATATTCAAACCACGATGAATCCATTACGCGCTTCAAGACATCTGCTGATCCTGCTTTGCCTTCTGCCTGCATTGCTGCCGGCGGCTTACCGCAGTTACGGAAACGATCACCTGAATCTGCTTCAGGGACCCGGAGCCGTGCTCTACGGAACGGCCTACGGATTAATGCAGCAGGGGAGCGAGAACACCCTGATCAATCCCGCGGGTTTACAGCTTTCCGCCGGAAAGCCCCTGTATCTGTACCACGCGTCCTGGTTCCGCAATGAAGTCACGGCAAGCTCGCTGGCCTATACTTTGAATTACCGGCAAAAGGCAATGGGACTGATGGTATCCCGCATCGGCGTATCCGATATTCCGGATTCACGCAATGCTCTTCTGGATTACGGGCTGGACGGGATCCCCGGTACCGGAGATAGCGGGGAAGGGAACGGGATCCTGGATGAAAACGAGATCCTTGATCATGATAATATCCGGTATTCCGGAATTGCCAACTACGCCCTGCATCTCGGAATGCCGCTCCTGGAAAAAGGAAATTTTCGCGGCGGTATGAGTCTGGGACTGCTATATTCGGACCTGATGATAAGCAAAGGTTTCGGCATGACGCTGGATCTGTATGCCGAGCTGCGCGGCAAGCACGTACAATCCCTTTATGCGGTTAAAAATCTGCCTTCGGCGATCATGATCTTCAGCAACGGTTCCGCACAATATTATCCGCCGCAACTGCGCGGCGCCTGGCTTTTTCCCATAAAATGGAATGCGGTCAGTTTAAGCCCCGGTATTTCCGCAAGCATGGCTTTTGCGGAAAACCTGGATTATTATCTGCTGTCCCTGGGCCGTGCGCTTGCTCTGGATATTCAGCCCCTGCTGCGATTGCAATATCGGGATGTGCTGGCAGCGGGCATCAGCTACCGTTTCCGCGAAGGTCTGCATGCCGGCATCGAGATCCTTCTGCCGCTGCTGGATATCGCCTATACCTTCCGACCTTCCGTCAATGGCGATCTGGGCAGCAGTCACCTGTTTTCACTGCGACTTTCAACCGATATTTTTAAATGATCCGGAGGAGAATTATGAGATTCTGGAGTAGCCTGCTGATTTTTGCAATAGCCCTTTCTTCCTGTACTTCCACTGCCGTCAGAGAAAAAAGCCCCCGGGATTTGAACTACAATCAGGCCCTGTCTTTTATTCAGAAAAATCAGAAAAAAGAAAGTCCCGAACTGTATCAGGCATGTGAAAAGATCCTGCCGCTTACCGTTGAAAACCGGCAGCTGGAGGACTATCGCAAGGTTATGGGCATTTATAAAAAGAATCCCGATATTTTTCTGAAGGCAATGACCCTGGCCGAACTTTCCGCAGAGGGCTTGGAGGATACGGTTTTTCTTGATTCCGTATATGCCGCGCAGCGTAGGGCCAGGGAACTTTCGCTGACCGAAAGTTTTGTCGAAAAGGCCCGCGAGTATTACCGGGACCGCAATTATAGCGAGGACGAACTGCGTGACCGCATAACCGGCTACCGCGCTTATATTGCGGACAGTTACGGACAGAGCCTTGTTGCCCAAAAACGCAACGGCGAAGCCGTACATGTTTATGAGGCGATCGTTGAAGATTACCGGGATACCGATATCCTGCTGAACTATGCCCTTGCCCTGAACCGCCTGAATCGCTATGAACAGTCGCTAATCATGGCTATCGAAGCGCTTAAAATGACACCCGGAAGCCTGGAGGCCAAAAATACTGTCAGCGAAACCGCCGGACTGCTGGGCTATTCAAAGGCCGAGACCAATACCATGATCGAAGAAACGGTCTTTGTGGGACGCAACCTGTTGCGCCAGGATCTGCTTGCCGATGAACTGAACATCCCCATGCCCGCTTTCAGTTTGAAGAATATCGACGGATCTCTCATCAGCAATGCGGATTTTCAGGGAAAGATCCTGATCGTAAGCTTTTTTGCGACCTGGTGTCCGCCCTGCAGGGAGGAACTCCCGCATTTGAACGACACCTGGCTGCAGTACCGCAACGATCCCGAAGTGGCGCTTATCGCTGTTTCCACGGATGAAGACACTTTTCTGGTCCCGCCCTTTGTTAAAGACAACGGTTTTGCATTCCCGGTCTACTATGCCAACGGGATCAACCGCGATTTTGAGGTAAAAGGCATTCCAACCCTCTTTGTCGTGGACAAGAATGGAATCATTCGCTATAAAAAGATCGGATTTTCCAGGGGCGAGGAGTTTGGCAAGATCATGTCCTGGTATATCGACGAGATCAAGGCCGCAGAAGGCGTATGAACGCTTAACCCCGCGTGAAAAGATCGAAGATATTGCCCAGCATGCTGGTTTTGGCTTTGTAGAACTCCGTGTATTTGCATTTTGCGCAGGTCACGGCGGTGAATTTCTTGTTCTGAACATCCAGCAGCTTGCTGATCGGCCCGCCGGTCGTGCGGATCTCGTCCAACTCGTACTGCCGGCTCCCGCATTTGGGACAAACGTAGTTTAATTGCTCCATGTACACTCCTCAAATTCTTTTATCGGACAGAATTTAATTTCATATAGGGTAAAATGTTACTATTTTCTGCAGGAAGTGAGAGTAAGATGAAGCGAAAATCGATCGATATCGGCGAACTGGGGGTCAATATTTTCCGTCTCTGGGAAAAAGAATGGTTTTTGCTGAGCTCCGGTGACTACCGGCAAGGCAATTTCAACGCCATGACCGTTGCCTGGGGCAGCCTTGGTACGATGTGGAGCCGTCCTTTTGCGCAGGTGGTGGTGCGCCCTTCGCGCTACACCTATTTTTTTATGAACCGTTACGACACATTTACGCTTTGCCGTTTTCCGGAGAAATACCAGAAAGCGCTGAGTTATCTGGGCTCGGTGTCGGGAAGGGATGTGCCCGACAAGCTTCAGATCGCCGGACTGACGCCGGAAGCCGTTCCGGGAATTGCCGCTCCGGCCTATGCGGAAGCGGATCTGCTGATTGCCTGCAGGAAGCGCTACTGGCAGGATATGGACGAAACGCATTTTCTGGACGGAGATATCATGTCCAAATATCCGCAGGGAAATGATTTTCACCGCATCTATTTCGGGGAAGTCATCCGTTGCGAGATCGCGGATCAACAATAAAACAAGCGACGGGAGCCTATGTTTATCAGTTTTGAGGGTATTGACGGTTCAGGAAAAAGCGTGCAGGCCCGCCTTTGCGTGGATTACCTTGCCGCCCGCTTCAAAACCGTTCACTGCTTTGATCCGGGGCATACCGTGATCGGGAATGCCGTACGGAACATCCTGCTGAACAGGGAACACGGCGAAATGAACCCCCGCACCGAGCTTTTACTCTACGCCGCCGCCCGCAGTCAGCTGGTGACGGAGGTGATCCTGCCCGTGCTGAAAGAAGGGGGCGTGGTGGTCAGTGACCGTTTTTACGATTCCACGACTGCCTATCAGGGATACGGGCGTGAATTGCCGCTGGACCTTATCCGGCGCCTGAACCGGATCGGCGCGCATGAACTGGTGCCCGACCTGACTTTTATTATCGATACCGATCCGGAAATCGCTGCCGGCAGGATCGGGGATGCGGACCGGCTTGAAAGCGAGTCCGCCGCCTTTAAAATGCGCGTCCGTAACGGCTACCGCAGGATCGCGGAACAGGAAGCGGAACGCTGCCGGCTGATCAACGGGAACCGCAGCATTGCTGAAATTCATGCGGAGATCCGGAGTATCATTGACAAAAAGCTGGCAAAAATGCCGGACAAGCGTGCCAAAGGATTTTCTGAAACAAATCCGGACGGAACTGAGTATTAAGTCCTGCGACGCAGTTGATAAATGAGGTCAAATGAATTTTACCGTTAGAAACCGGCGATATTTTGCAGCAAACCCTTTGCTGCTGAAGATTCTGCTTTTTGCCGCCCTGACCGTTTCGCTTCTTCCGGCGCAGTTCGGACAGAACAAGGTCCAGTATGACGTTTTTGAATGGAGTTTTATTCAGAGCGAACATTTCAATATCTATTTCAACGGGGACAACAAGACCATTTCGGAATTTTGCGCCGAACATGCCGAAGCCGCCTACAAGTCGATTTCGACCTTGCTGGACTGGGATCTGAAAAAGCGCTATTCCATCATCGTCTACGACAGCCACAACGATTTTCAGCAGACCAATACGGTCAACGACTTTATGCCCGAAGGCGTGGGTGGTTTTACCGAATTGTTTAAAAACCGCGTGGTAATACCGTTTGAAGGCTCTTTTCGGGATTTCAGACACGTGATCCACCACGAACTGATCCACGCCTTCATGAACGATCTTTATTACGGCGGCAATATCCAGTCCATGATCTCCGGCGCCGTTCGCCTGAACATACCTCTGTGGCTGGCGGAAGGCAGCGCCGAATACGAATCTTCCCGCTGGGATACGGAAGCCGACATGTTTATGCGAGACTTTACCTATCACAGTCAGTTCGAATCCTACCCCTTCGAATATCTGAGCGGTTATTACGCTTACAAGGGCGGACAGAGCATCTTCAGGTTTATCCGGGAGACTTTCGGCTATCAGAAGCTTACCGAATTCTATACCAAGCTCAAGATCTATCATGACGTTAACCGGGCGATCCGCCATACCTTTAATATGACCATTGAGAATATCACGGAAGAGTGGCATCATTATCTCAAACGCCTGTATTGGCCCGAAATCAGTATGAGCGAAGATATTCGCGATATATCGGTACGCCTGACCGATCACAAAAAACTGCGCAACAGCCAGAATATCGCACCCGCCATTGCGCCCAGCGGCGGCAAAATCGCCTTCCTGAGCGATAAAAAGGGGTATGCAGATATTTTTCTGATGGACGTTCAGGACGGCAAGAACATCAAACGCCTGGTGCGCGGACAACGCAAAGCCAATTTGGAAGAACTTAAATGGCTTGCTCCCGGAATTTCCTGGTCCCCGGACTCAAAACATATCATTTTCGCGGCCAAAAGCGGCCGGCACGATGCCCTGGTCCTTGTCGATGTTGAAAGCGGAAAACAGCATTTCTATCCAATGCCGCAGCTCAAGGGCATTTTTTCGGCGGTCTTTCATCCCCTGGACCCGAACCTGATCGCATTCTCCGGCCACAACGGGGAGCAAAGCGACATTTACATGTACAACCTGGAGACCGGGATCCTGATCAATCTGAGTAACGACAAGCAGGCGGACGAAAATCCGCAATGGGCTCCGGACGGTAAAACCATCGTGTACGTCAGCGAAACCCTGAAAAGCGAAGCGCTGCGCGATCCCCGGCATCCCTATCAGCGCGATATTTACCGGGTGGATGTGGAAAGCAAAAGCAAAACGGCCGTAACCCGAACTGATCACGACGAGAATTATCCTTTTGTCGATCCGCTCGGACGCGGACTGATCTACAGTTCTGACGAGAACGGGATCTTCAATATCTATGTACACCCGCACGAAGAAGCGCCCTATCCTATTACCAATGTGGTGGGCGGCACCTTTCACCTGAATCTTGACCTGAGCGGAAAAATCCTGGTCTTTACCGCATTCAAGGATATGGGCTGGGACATATTCCGGATGAATGATCCCTTTGAAATGGAGAAAAAGGAACTTCAGCTGACCCGTTTCCGCAAGCAGGCACAGGAATCGCCGCTGGATCTTGCCGAACAGAATCTGCGGATCGAGCGCCTGAAGCGCAGCAGTGAAGCGGTGGAAAAAGATGATGAAGTCGCATTTGTCAAAACGGAGGATGAACTGGAACGCAGCGGCGATTATGCTGCCCATGTCTTTGTTCCGGAATACAGTTCCGTTTACCCGGGCAGCGATTCTTCGACGGTGCTGCTTGACAGCAGCCTGATCATCGATGAGACCGGAAATTACATTGATAAGCCCTACAAGACCAAATTTTCACTGGACCTGGTTGACAACCAGTTCGGATATTCCACTTTTTACGGAGTTCAGGGACAGGCGACTTTTATGTTCAGCGATGTCATGGGCGACCATCAGGTCTTTATCGGAACGGACCTGTACATTGATCTGAAGAACAGCGATTATGCCCTCGCTTATTTTTACCGGCGTTACCGACCGAATTTCGGACTGGTGCTGCAGAACCAGTCCGACAATTACATCACCTATCTGCCGGGTGAGGTGTCCGAAACCAATCCCTGGGGATATTTTGTCACGCGCTACACCAACCGCAGTCTGAATTTTGTTGTGGATTACCCCATTAACCGCCATTACCGTTTCGAACTCAATAACAGTTATTATTACGTCAAGCGTGATCTGCTGGACGATCCGGAAATTGCGGAGCAATATGACCGCGATATCCATGAATACCGTGCGGAACTGGCTTTTGTCAAGGACAATACCGTTTACAGCTACACGGGGCCCATGGACGGGAGCCGATACCGCATCAGTCTGGATCTTTCTCCCCGGCTGACTCCGGATACGCCGGTCTTCTATACGGGCAAGGTTGATTACCGTCAATATTTGAAGATCACGGACGATTACCACCTGGCCTTCCGTTTTAACGGCGGCGCCTCCTTCGGTCCGGATCCTCAGCTTTTCCTGCTGGGAGGCATTGATAACTGGATCAACTACGTCTACAATGCCAATGCTCCTATTTTAGGGGGTTCTTCCGACAGTTTTTCCGAAGAGCTGAATATGTATTACCTTAGCGAATACATCATGCCCGTCCGCGGCGCTATGCTGTTCCAGACCTGGGGAAGCAAGTTCATGCTGTTCAATGCGGAACTGCGTTTTCCCTTTATCGAATATGCGCGTTTCGGACTCCCGCCGGTCAGCTTTTTCCAGATCCGCGGAACCCTTTTTGCCGATGTGGGCTTTGCCTGGGACGATGAGCTGACCCTGTTGAAAAACAACCAGTGGTGGCCTTTCGGAAACGAATGGCAGGACATGATCGGCTCCGTCGGTATGGGTGTCCGCATCTATCTCGGCTTTGCCCTGCTGCGCATCGATCTGGCCTGGGAATACAACGGCACTGGCTTCTCCGGCCCGAGATGGCTCTGGTCCCTGGGCGGAGACCTGTGATCAATTAACAATTGATAATTCATTTGATAATAAAGACCGCGCTTATCAAGGGGAAGAATCACGCGGTTTTTTTTCACAATAAATTTTTACGACGAAGGATTTACGACTGGCGCTGTACGATTCACGGATCACGTTTCACGGATCACGAATTTCTTCCGCCGCTGTTCCCGGTGCAGCGCATTCGCTTCGCTGTGGTCGTCCTCGACGCGGTAGCGGGCGAAAAAATCGCGGTAGAATTCGGGAAAATGCGCATTCAGGACAGCTTCCCGGGCCATCCGGGTCAGTTTAAGAAAAAAATGGATATTGTGGATGGTGTTCAGACGCATCCCCAGGATCTCATTCTGACGGTAGAGATGGTGCATATAAGCTTTGCTGTGATTCCTGCAGGCGTAACAATCGCATTCGTTATCCAGGGGAGCAAAGTCGTTCTTGTATTGCTGATTCTTGATATTGATCTTTCCGTCCCAGGTATAAACGGAACCATTCCGTGCATTCCGGGTCGGCAAAACGCAGTCCATCATATCGACACCGCGGGCAACGGAGTGAAGTATATCTTCCGGTTTTCCCACTCCCATCAGGTAGCGGGGCTGTTCTGAAGGAAGCACATCACAGATCTTCTGCGTCAGATCGTACATGATCTCCTTGGGTTCTCCAACAGCCAGTCCGCCGATGGCGTAGCCGGCGAAGCCTTCATGGGTCAGCACATCCACACTCTGCATCCGCAGATCTTCGTACACGCTGCCCTGCACGATTCCAAACAAGGCTTGCCCGTGCCCCCACAGAGGCTCTTGCGAACGCAGATGCGCCTTGGAGAGCTTTTCCCAGCGATGGGTCAGGTCAAGGGATCGTTTTGCATAGGCGTAATCGCAGGGGTAGGGGGTGCATTCGTCAAAGACCATGACGATATCACTACCCAGGGTGCGCTGGATATCCATGCTGATCTGCGGGGAGAATTGATGCAGACTGCCGTCCAGGTGCGAACGGAAGGTGCTGATATCGCCCTCGATCTTGCGCAGATGCGAAAGCGAAAAGACCTGGAAACCCCCGGAATCGGTCAGGATGGGTTTGTCCCAGTTCATAAAGCGGTGAAGGCCGCCGGCGGCTTCGATCACGTTCATGCCGGGCCGGAGATAGAGGTGGTAGGTATTTCCAAGAATGACCTGTGCTCCGGCTTCCTTCAGTTCGGTATTGGACAAGGCCTTGACCGTAGCATGCGTGCCCACGGGCATAAAGACCGGTGTTTCGATTCGGCCGTGATCCGTGTCAATGATCCCGGCTCTTGCCGATAAGGGGTTTGATATCTTCTGCAGCGTAAATTTCATGTGGAAATATACGCCGCAAAGCGGCAAAAGAGAATAAAAAAGTCGGAATGGCGGAGGGCCGGGATGCTGAAATTGTCAATTGCAATAGCCAAAAAATAAAGATAAATTAGGAACATCGTATTCCCATACTGGTAAAACGATGTAATATCGAGGACCGGTCTTGAAAAAACCTATGCGCATATTGAGTCTCCTTCTTCCGGCTGCCCTGGCTTTTGCCTCGGCAGGCATACATATCAGCTATCCCGATCAAAAGCGCATAGTTTTGGAGATCAGTACCGGAAATTTCGAAACTTTTCAATGGTATGAGGACGGTCAGCTTTTCGAACGCCACGCCTTTGACCATTCGAACAATATTCGCTGGGACGGAAATACCGCTTACGAGATCCTGCAGATCCCCATTGCCATTGCAGACCGCATTCCCGCTCTGCGTGTGCAGGTTTTGGAGACGGAAGATCTTCCGCATAGCTGCGAAGGGAGCCCGCTGTATACCTTGAGCGATCCGCATCAGTTCCGGGAACGCGCATTTGTCTATCTGACTCTCAATCCTTTTTTACCCGGGAACACCGTGGCACGCAGATTCCGGGTCGAGGCGGATCTGTATACGGCTGCGGGCAAAGGCATTTCCGATCCCTCCCTTCGCTTTTTTGTCAATCAAAGTTATGCGGAAGGGCTTGATTCTCCCGGCGGGCTCAGGACCCTGTCCGGATTACGAAAAACACAGGATTTTCAGGGAACCTGGCTTGATTTGCGGGTCCGGGAAGAAGGCATCTATTCCATCCGCATCTCGGATCTGCAAGCTGCGGGCCTCAGTGAAAGCCTCAGCGACGAACGGGTCTATCTTTTTGCCGGAAGAACCTTCGGCGCTCCGCTTCGCGACACCTTTCCGGACAGCGCCGATTTCCATCTGAAGGAAGTCCCGCTGCTCTTCCTTGACGCCCAAAACGACGCTGATGATCAGTGGGTATTTTACGCTTCCGGAAATTCCGCTTGGGAACGGATGTCCTCAAAGACCGATCTCCGTGCAACTGCTTTTATTCGGAACCCTTACGAAAGCGATCAGCATTTCCGGCTTTTCATCGGGAGTAATGGCCGTCTGCCGCTGCGAATGTCGCAGGAACTTCCGCAGTTTTCAGGGACGGAAACGGAGATTGACCATACCTATCAGCGCATTCATGACGAAAGCGAGGGATTTAATCCGGGAAAGGGCGGCGAGTTATGGTTGGGTGAACGCATTATCGGTAACCTGAACCGCGCCTTTTACCTGAACAACCTCTCCGGTGGCACGGACCTGAGTGCCGCTCTGCGCCTTGGATTCGGTGTCGCTACTGCCGGCGCCCATGAATTTAAAGCTTATCTTGCCGATTCCCTGATCTATCAGACGGCTCTGTCCACGGCGAAGAATTCCGATGATTACGACTATGAAAGCAGTATTACCCGGCGCACCCAGATGAACTTAGCTGTCTCCGCTCTCGGAGAGGAAACCCGGCTGCGTTTTACCTACAGCGGCGAATATGCAGGCAGCGAGGGTTTTCTGGATTATATTGATGTGATCTATCCGGTCTATCCTCAAGCGATCAACGGATATCTGCGGCTCTGGTATCCGCCGCAGAGCGCCGCGCGCAAGGTGCATGTTGAAGGGCTTGCTGCGGGACTCTCCTATGTTTTCAGTGTTGAAGACCCCTTTGCGGTATCTTATTATCCCGTCAGCGGCACTTTTACCGATATCCGCATACCGGAAGGCAATAGCGGAAACTCGTACGTGGTCCTGAATGAGGGCCATTTTAAAACGCCCCTGTCGCTACAGCTGCTACCGGATTTCAATCCCCGGAACCATGCCGACCACGAGCGCCAGATCGATTTTGTCATCATAACGCCGGATCTCTTTCTCGCTGAAGCCCAGCGGCTGGCCGTACACAAGGAAAGTCGCTTTATCCAGCCGCTAAACACCCTGGTAAAAAGTTATTCCGAAATCATCGGACAGTTCAATGCGGGCAACCGCGATCCATTTGCCATCCGGCATTTTCTTGCCAATCTCTATGCGCAGGCACCCGCTCCCAAACCGCTTTATGTGCTGTTGCTGGGAGACGGCCATTATGATTATCAGAACCGCATTTCATCGGATCCCGTTTATATCCCCCATGTCTATGAAAGCGGCGTGCTCTGGCCCTGCGACGATATTCTGGTAATGTTGAACAGTGTCGAAGATCTGACGAACGATATGGCGGTCGGCCGCGTGCCCGCCAACAGCCTTGATGATGTGCGGGCGGTGGTGGACAAGATCATCGAATACGATCTGCGGAAAAATCCCGGGGAGTGGCAGCTGAATGCCATGCTGGTTGCCGACGACCCGACGGACCTGGCGCAAGGACCCAGTTTTATCGGTCAAACCGTCTTTATTCGCGACTCCGAGCGCCTGCACAATTTATATCTGCCCAAAGTACTGCAGACCAAGAAACTGTACCTGACCGAATACCCGGAACGTTACATTAGCGAACTGCAAACCATGGGGCGGGACGGTGCGCGGGAAGATCTGATGACTTCCCTGCTGAACGGACAGGCCTTTGTGAATTTTTACGGACACGGCGATGCATCGGTGTGGACGCAGGAAAACGTGTTCGTGAAAAACGATCTTCAGCGTCTGGAGGTAAACCGGCAATATCCGGTGATCCTGGCGGCGACCTGCAGCTGGGGCCGTTCGGATATTCCCGGTTTTCAGAGCAGCGCAGAAGAAATTGTAACCTTGCCCGCAAACGGCGCCATTAGCACCATCGCCACGGTGCGCTCGGTGTTCCACGGCAGCAGCGGCTCGGCGAACGTCAAATTCGTCGAGGATTTTTGCACGGCACTTTTCGATGGGAATCCCGATTTTGCCTATTCGCCCCTGCTGGGGGACGCCATGCTTTACGCCAAAAACCGCTCCAACAATCTGTCCGGTGTCAGTAAGGTTAACAACAATATGAAATTCATGTATTTTGGGGATCCGACCCTGGTTCCTGCCTTTCCACGGCATGCGGGTTCCATTGACAGTCTGAGCAGCGACACCTTGCGCGCTCTGGACCAGATCTCCATCAGCGGAACCGCATTTCAGCGTGACAGCTCCGCGGCACCCGCCGGCGAGCTTGAAGGCCGCATTACCGTCTATGACAACCGCTATTTGGTCAGCCGTGAATATGTGAACAATATCTACGGCAATACGACCAGCATCAGCTACTATCTGGAGGGTAACCGGCTTTTCAACGGCAATATCGCCTTTACGGGAGACCGTTTTGAAACCCGTGCCTTTATTCCCAAGGATATCCAGTACCGCGGCGACCGCGGGAAGGTCAGATTACTTTACCATAACGCGGACGGCTCTTTTGACGGTTCCGCTGTGATCGATACGGTTCATATCGGCGGTATTAATCCGGATGCCGCCCAGGATGTGAACGGCCCGATGATCACCTTGCGTTCCGGCGGCCGCGATCTGCAGAACGGTGCGGTGCTCTTTGATACCAGCCGCGTCCGCATCGAATTCCAGGACGACAGCGGCATCAATATTACCGGGACCGCCGGCCATGTGCTTGAAATGCGTATCAATAACGGTATGCAAGTGCTCGATCTGAGCGGGTTGTTCGTTTATGAACAGAACGATTTCAGCCGCGGCAGTGTAGAATTTCCCGTCCACCTATACCTTGACGAAGGCACGCACTTTTTGGAGATCAGCGCCTTTGACAATTACAACAATTACGCACAGACCGAAGTTAGCGTAACGGTCCTGACCGGCGCCGCCGCCTATGTGCAGGATCTGGTCAATTATCCGAATCCTTTCAGCGTGCGCACGGATTTCACCTTTACTGCGGCGGTGGACGCCAGTGCCACTTTGCAGATCTATTCCCTGTCCGGCAAACCGGTCGCACGTATGGAAGATATTCCCGTGCGCCGGGGATTTAATGCCGTTCCCTGGGAAGCCCGGGACGATCACGGCTACCCGCTTGCGGCCGGGGTCTACTTTTATGTACTGCGGATCCGGGAAGACGAAACCGTATACCGCTATCAAAACAAAATGCTGATATTACCATGATATGCCAACCGGATAACCCCGTCATTTTGGCTTCTCTGTCCCCGCGGCGCCGGGAATTGCTGCAGGATCTGGGACTGAAATTTTCGCTCGTTCCGCCGCAAATCGACGAAAAACGCCGCAAGGGTGAACGCATTCTTGCCTATGTTCGTCGTATTGCAAGGGAAAAAGGAGCGGAGATCGCCCGCGCGCATCCGGATTCCGTGGTCATATCCGCCGACACCATTGTGATCTTCCGGAAAAGCATCCTGGGAAAACCCCGGAATGCGAAGGACGCAATACGCATGCTGAAAATGCTTTCCGGCAACACGCATGTCGTAATCACGGCCTATGCCGTCCACTGCAGGGATCTGGCAATCTTCTGGCAGGATGATGAACGGACAAAAGTCCGCTTCCGCAAACTCAGCGATCAAGAGATCTCCGCCTATGTGCGCAGCGCATCCGCACTGGATAAAGCCGGCGCATACGGGATCCAGGACCTTCATGCCAATTTTGTCAGACGCATTGACGGTTGTTTTTATAACGTAACAGGATTCCCCCTTCCCGCTTTTGCGGAAAAATGGAATTCTCTGTTTAGCAAGTCCTGAAAAAGAATCCCTTTATACGAACGGTTCCAGAACGACGCTTGCTGCGTCCGGGAGGCTTCTATTCTTTGCCGATCTTGATCCTTTCTGCCAGGGGCAGCATTACCCCCAGAACCGCGGCGTAGCGGAACATTACTCCCCAGGCGACATCCGCTTTGCCATGGATGATAAGAAAAAACAGAAAGCTGACCAGGATGCCCACAGCAAAGGCTATGATGCCGATAACCAGGCAGCGCAGGACAAAGTTCCAGAAATTCATACGCACCTCCTTGATTTTGTTGTCCCTTGGAACAAACTGACGCACAGGGCGCATGCCATAGGGAAAGGCGGGTGAGGAAGCGAAGGGAGTGGAAGCTGCTTTTTCCGTGTGAGGAATAAACAGTGCTGCCGGAACATAAATCCTGTCGGGAATGCGAGTCATAAGAAACTTGCGGCCCTGCCGATCAATGTCCTTTCCAACTGTAAAAATATACGTGATTTAATAGGGATAATAAAGTAAAAACATCGATTTTTTTATCAATGCCGTTTGGGGTGCGGAACATTCAAGACTTAAAAATTCAAAACTTAAAACTCGAAGGATTTAAAATTTAAAACTCAAAATTAAAAATTTGAGGGTTTTTCAGGCGAAGGATATTATTAAAAAGCTGCCTGCCGCCGAGCTTCCCGGATACTCCGGTTGACATCGCAGCGGCCGCACAGGGCGGATTTTTAAACTTTCAGACACATAATTCTGCCATAATGGCGCAATATTGGAGCTGGCACGGTATTTGCAAGTAAAGGAATGGGATTTGAGATCGGATAAAAAAATGCGCGGAATTCCGGAACGACCCGGTTGACCGCGATCAACGATAAAGGAGCAACAAATGGGAAAAATTATCGGAATTGACCTTGGGACCACCAACTCGTGTGTTTCCATCATGGAGGGAAACGAACCAAAAGTATTGGTAAATGCCGAAGGCAGCCGGACGACGCCATCGGTCGTAAGTTTCAAAAAGGACGGCGAGCGCCTGGTCGGTGCTACGGCAAAACGGCAGGCGGTTACCAATCCCCGGCATACGGTTTACAGCATCAAGCGTTTTATGGGAAGGATGTATGACGAGGTCGCCAAAGAGATGAGCGAAGTGCCCTACATCATCGAACGCGGCAAGGGCAATGACGTTCGTGTAAAAATTGACAATAAAACCTATTCGCCGCCGGAAATTTCCGCAATGGTCCTTCAGAAAATGAAACAGATCGCCGAGGATTATCTGGGTGAAAAGGTCACCGATGCAGTGATCACCGTACCGGCATATTTCAATGATTCGCAACGACAGGCTACCAAGGACGCCGGAAAGATCGCCGGACTGGAAGTAAAGCGGATCATTAACGAACCCACGGCCGCTGCGCTTGCCTACGGTCTGGACCGTAAAAAGGAAGAGATGGTGGCGGTATTCGATCTTGGCGGCGGCACCTTTGATATTTCCATTTTGGAGATCGGCGACGGCGTTTTTGAGGTCAAATCCACCAACGGCGATACGCATCTCGGCGGCGACGATTTTGACCAGAAGCTGATCGATTTTCTGATCGAAGAATTCAAAAAGCAGGAAGGCATCGATATTTCCAAAGACGCGATGGCCGTCCAGCGGCTCAAAGAAGCTGCCGAAAAGGCAAAAATGGAATTGTCCAGCTCTATGCAGACGGACATTAATTTGCCTTATTTGACCGCAGATTCCAGCGGTCCGAAACACCTTAATATTTCACTGACCCGGGCAAAATTCGATCAGCTGACCACGGATCTGGTCACACGCGTCCGTAAACCCTGTGAAAACGCGCTGAAAGATGCCGGACTGAAGGCTTCGGATATTGATGAAGTCATACTGGTCGGCGGTTCCACCCGTATCCCGGCGGTCCAGAAGATCGTAAAAGATATTTTCGGCAAGGAACCGAACAAGACCGTCAATCCCGATGAAGTGGTTTCAGTGGGCGCCGCCATTCAGGGCGGTGTGCTTCAGGGCGACGTCAAGGACGTGCTCCTGCTCGACGTAACCCCGCTTTCGCTGGGTATTGAAACGCTGGGCGGCGTATTTACCAAACTGATCGAACGCAACACCACGATCCCGGTAAAAAAATCCGAGATCTTTTCCACCGCTGCCGACAATCAGCCGCAGGTGGAGATCCACGTTCTGCAGGGCGAACGCTCCCAGGCCGTATACAACAAAACACTGGGACGCTTTATTTTAGACGGCATTCCGTCAGCACCCCGGGGCATTCCTCAGATCGAAGTCACCTTTGACATTGACGCCAACGGAATTATGAACGTGACGGCCAAGGACAAAGCAACCGGAAAAGAGCAGAACATCCGTATCGAGTCCTCCAGCGGACTGACGGACAAGGAAATTGAAAAGATGACCAGCGAAGCGGAAAAGTTCGCTGCCGAAGACGAAAAATTCCGTAAAAAGGTCGAAACGCACAATCAGGCGGAGCAGACATTATTCGCAACCCGTAAAGCGCTGGACGATCTTGGCGACAAGGTAAACGAAGACGACAAAAAACCGGTCGAAGATGCTCTCAAGGAACTGGAAGAGGTTAAAAGTTCGGACAATTCCGAAGAGATCAAAGCCAAGATAGAAGCCGTGAACAAGGCAATGATGAAGATCTCCGAAAAGGTTTATGCACAGGCCCAGCAGACGCAGCAGCAAACGGGCCCCGCGCCCGAAAGCGATGCCGGCGCTGCGGGCGGAAACGTCGAAGATGCCGATTACGAGGTCATCGACGAAGACAAGTAAACCGCAATGATCCTAACATTAAAGAAAACCCCCGGACCCAACGGGGGTTTTTGTGCATAAACCTAAAAAAGCGCTGGGAAGAGAAATAATAATTCTCGTATATTCCAACATTGGGATCGGGGATAAGGCATAAAATAATCAATTCGGGGGTATATGAGAAACATGCAGCCAAACCCACCTTTTTTCGGAGCAAGTCCCGTCATACGGATGTCGGCAAAGACACTTCTGAAAGATCTGGATAAGGATGTCCTGTTCCGGGCGCACTGGAAAACCGGGAAGAACGCCGAACAATTGCTGCAACATCTGCTCCAGGATCCCCGCGTACTGGACAGTATGCAACCTTTGGCCGTTTACGGTTATTTTCCCGTTGTCCCCGAAGCCGGCGGATTGCGGGTTGCCGGCAAGATCGTTTGGGAATTTCCGCTGCTGAAGGGAAAGCGGTTTTCGGATCATTACAAGGATTCTTCCGAAGGATGCGGCATTCTTGCACTCAGCGCCGTGACTATCGGTGAGGAGGTCCTGTCTTTGTCACGGGAGTACTATCAGCGTCAGGACTATGCGGAATATTTTTTGTTGTACGGGCTGGCGGCGGAGCTGACCGAAACGCTGGCGGAATGCGTTAACCGGAAGATTCATCGCGAGCTGGGGATCAAGCGCAGCCTGCGCCGCAGTTTTGGATATCCCGCATGTCCCGATCTGAGCTATCAGCGTTCTTTACTGGATCTTTTGCAGGCCGAACGCATTCATTTGCGTCTTTCGGACGCGAACCAGCTGATCCCGGAATTCTCAACGACCGCGCTGATCCTGCCGGAGGCGGACCCGCAGCATGAAGAGGAAAAAGATGAGTGAAGTCAAGCGCGAACTAAAATTATTCCAGATGCTGGCAGTGATCATCGGACTGGTGATCGGCAGCGGCGTCTTCATCAATATCGCGCCCGTCCAACGGGCCGCCGGCAGTCCCTTGCTTGCCGTTATCGCCTGGGCGGTGGGCGGATTGCTTATCCTGCCCCAGATCTTTATTTACGCGGAACTTGGCACTGCTTATCCCGATCAGGGTTTCGGGTATCTCTATCTGCAGAAAGCCGGCAGTCCTATGCTGGCTTTTCTTTATACCTGGACGGCATTCTGGACTTCTGATATGCCGTCCATCACGATTCTAAGCATCGCGGCGGTCAGCGCCCTGAATGTATTTTTTCCTGTGCTGACCGTGGATGCCTTTTCCACAAAACTTTGTGCCGTCCTTATTATTTTCCTCCTGACGATCATTCACCTGCGCAGTGTGCGCCAGGGCTCCTGGATTCAGGTCGTACTGACAGTCCTGAAGATCATCCCGCTCTTTGTTCTGGCAATTCTGGGGCTCTTTTATCTGGATTCCCCCAACCTTTTTCTGGCTCCGCAGAACCCCGCCCAAACGGAACACTCCGTTATCTGGCTGATTATCATGGGAGCCGCAGGTACGGTCTGGAGCTATGCCGGCTTTACGAATGTTATGTATATGGCGGGGGAGATAAAGAACCCCCGGCGCAATATTCCGCTGGCGCTGATCAGTTCGGCGCTTTTTGTGATCATGATGTACGTTCTGATCTCACTGGCCTCCGCAGCCATCATTCCGCATGAAGCAATGCTTGTGTCAGAAGGATTTTTAAATCCCTTTTCCTATTTGCCGGGTTTTGCGCGCTACGCAGCCGCATTTCTCGGCATAGCGGCCTTTATTTCTTGCGTCAGTGCCACCAATGTCTGCGTGATGAGCCAGCCTCGCCTGCAGTACGCCATGGCCCGTGACGGACTTTTTTTCAAGGTCTTTGGCAAGATCCATCCGCGATTTGGAACACCGGCCAATTCCATTCTTCTCCAGTCGGGATTTGCCGTTCTTCTGGTTTTCTTCAGTCAGGACACACTGGATACGCTGTTGGGCTATTTCACATTTTCCTACCTTTTCCAGAATATCCTGGTCTACGGCAGTATCTTCTGGCTGCGCAAACGTCCGGACTACAAACCCAGCTACAAAGCACCGGCCTGGAAACTAATGGCGGTCCTGGCGGTGCTACTGCCCCTTCCGCTCATTCTTGCCAGTTTCAGCGCTTTTCCGCTTTCGGGTATACTGTTCAGTCTCGGCTTCACGCTTGCCGGCATTCCGGTGTACTACCTGTTTCGCCGCAGATTAAAATAAAAAAAACATTATTGAAATGCCGAAGTGTTGTGCAGGATTGACTCAAGTTCTGCTCCTGCGGCAAAACAATCCAGTTTATCCTGTTTTTCCGTCGAAAAAACGATTCAAGGTCCCAGAAGTGAATCCAACGCCGCCTCAATGACCGTATCAAGTCCCAGCGCCTTATCTGCGGGATCCAGGAAGGCAAGAATATCCGGCGGCACCCCATTCTCGTAATTATTATCGTCCAGAGACAGCGTCCGGGTAATGGAAAAGCGGTAGGTCCAGCCGTTCGGCAGCTGCCCGCCGTTGGGCATTCCCAATCCGCCGCCGCTGGTATCGCCCACCAGGAACATATTATCCAGAGCAATGGCTGCCAGAGAGAACATTGAGGATGCGCTGTAGGAACCGCGGTCGATCAGAACGGCTACCGGTGCGGAATAGGCAAGCAAGGTATCAAAAGGCGCGACATATACGGGTTCGGTATCGCTGAACGCGTTATGATCGGGTCCGGATTTTATACAGGTCTTGTATACCGGTGTTTCAGTGGTAATAAAATGTGAAAGTAACTGATAAACGCCGCTGAGGTATCCTCCGCCGTTTTGGCGAAGGTCAAGCACTAAACCCCCGGTGTCTTTGTAGCGATCCAGGATAAAACGGATATTATCGTTCGTGAAGCCGGATGAAAAAGACGCATAGCGGATATAAGCTGCGCGCCCGCCGGCGATAAAATTGTGCTGAAAGGGACCGGTTGTGTAAAAATCATTTCCCAGGTAATGTTCTTTTACCAAACGGTAATCAAGATTCTGCGGTCCGAGAAGGGTGATGTCAAAACGGGAAACATTGAATTCCGAAAACAGGTTGACATGGCCGTCCCGCAATTCGTTCAGCATGCTGCCGAGATAAAAAAAGAGGGAGTCCTCGGAAATGTCATCCCGGATCTTGGCTGAATATCGGCTGTAGACCGCGTCCCAGTCTACGTTCTTTACATCAAAATATGCGTACTGTTCATCGACTTTGCTCCACAGGTATTCAAAAGTGCCCGGCGCTGAGCAAGAGGGGATGGGTTTAAAAAAGATGTATTCGCAGGAATTCAGCAGCAAGAGGACTGCAATAAAAACCGAGGATCTTGTCAGGCGTTTATTTCTCATTTTAGTTCAACCTGAAGTAAAATGCAAAGACCAGTGCATGCCGTGCGCTTTCAAGGAGATAGATATCCCGTCTGCCGGTGCTGATCATTTCCCATACATAAGCCGTTTCGATGGCATTCCCGTTTTTAAGAAAGCGCGTAAGCCCCAGCCGGCTTTGCAGCTGCAAACCGCCGGCAAAGAAATGCCGTGAAAAGATCTTTTCGATATCCGTTTGGGTCCCATTGAGCACGTAAGGGAATTCCGGACGGATATTGAGGCGCAGAACGGGGATATCAAGGCGAAACGCCAGCACATAATCACGGGCAGGCCGCTGCAGACGCAGAAAGGCAAGTTTTTTTCCCCATTCCGGCCGCTTAAACGCATATTGTAGCTGTGAACGTAAAAAAAGGCCGCTGAAAATATCAACATTTACCATTGCGTTCTGATAGGCATCATTGATCGTAAAAGCCGTAAGGCCCGACAAAGCCGGACCCGCAAAAAAGTCCAGTCCTTTTGCCGATAAGGGCGGAATGCGCCGCAGATAAAAAACATCGCTTGCGCAATAGAATGAATGCAATAGATAAGCGTTTGCCGCAATTCCCGCTGTATAAAAAATGTCCGTCCGCAGGCCCCAGCGGAATTCCGGATTGGCGGAAAGGAAACCGGCAGTGGATGCGGCTGTGAATCCTTGATAACGCAGGGGAGAGGTGCCCGTATCCCGGAAATTTCCGTAGGCGGCACCCATGTCAAGATGCAGATAATGCCGGCTTAATTTCGGGAATTCTTCTGCGGCCGAAAAGCTTGCGATCAGTAAAATGGCAGCAATTCTGCAACTTCGAAAATACTTCATGCCAAAGTTTAAGCATCAAAAAGTTGGCAAACAATGCAATTTTTATTTTCGGGAAAACACCGGATCATTCTCATTTTTAAAAATAGGCGGTTCCGCTTTTACTGCCTATCAGGAAAGTATTTTGTTTTTATCCCGCATTGGCGTAAATTTTTTGTAGCTTTTCCGCTATCTGCAGCTTAGCGGAATACAGACTCATGACCTTTATGAAGATACTGAAATAAAAACGAAAGGAAATAGAAATGATTGTCAAACGCAAGTGGACGGATGTCGAGATCAAAGAAAACAAGCATCATCTGGATGCCCGTGAGATCTACCATGATGTGCACGCACAGATCATGCAGCTGAACATGAAACCGGGCGAAGCGCTGGTCCCGCACAAAACGCCGGTTGATGTTGTTTTTTATGTACTGGAAGGCTGCGGCACGGTTTACATTGGAGATGAACATGCGGAAGCGGACCGTGATACGCTGGTCGAAAGCCCGAAAAACATCACGCATTACTGGGAAAATACGGGCAAACAAAATCTGCGCATCATGGTCATGAAAATTCCCAGTCCGATGAAATCAAGCCCCGTTGTTTAACAAGGAGTACCAACAATGAAATTTTTAAATATTTTGCGAATGGTCACATTTATTGCAACCCTGCTGACAACCATTCCGCTTTTTATCAATTATATCCGGGATGTGGCACCCAAGCATCCGCTTATTACCCACCTGCATGTCTGGTTCGGACTGGCTTTCTTTATCGTTGCCATTATCAGCATGATTCTGACAAAGAAAAACCGGGGAGCAATGTGACTCCGCTAATCTGAAAAAATCAACAAACATTAAAAAATTTGGACTTCCTATATTTTTGTGGACACGCAGATAAGCCTTATATTAATATGAGAAACAAAAAGGAGTAAAGATGCGTGAGACAAAAAGATATTTTCCGCGGGAGTTCAAGACAGAGGCCGTGGAAC
>Ga0265293_10000512_pt1 | contig 92434 bp, 80 predicted proteins | sample Munlanlewell138R_FD_192505 | JGI IMG/M metagenome (GOLD analysis project Ga0265293, IMG submission 192505) | Leachate microbial communities from a municipal landfill in Southern Ontario, Canada - Leachate well 138R | ecosystem: Engineered > Solid waste > Landfill > Unclassified | place: Canada... | reverse complement strand
GCAGGGGGATTTTCGCGAGGAATCGGTCATGGAGGCATTACTCGCGGCGGTCGGTGACGAAAAGGTCGACCTTGTAATGTCCGACATGGCGCCCAATATCAGCGGTGAACGGACTGTCGATCAGCCGCGGGCCATGTATCTCGCCGAACTGGCGCTCGACCTGGCGCAGCGCGTGCTCGCGCCAAGGGGCGACCTGCTGATCAAGGTCTTCCAGGGGGAGGGATCCGACGCCTTCATGCGAACCCTGAAGGAACATTTCGCCAAGGTGATCGTGCGCAAACCGAAGGCCTCGCGGCCGCGCTCGCGCGAAGTTTACCTTCTGGCGAGGAACTATATTGTGTAGTAACGTACTAAGGTCCTTGAGGAATCATAGGGATGGCCCCTGAATTCTCCTTGAGGAACAAAGTATTGCCGAGGCCCGCCACTTGAACGACATAGCCAAGAACTTCATCCTCTGGGTCGTCATCGCCATCATACTCATGGCGGTGTTCAACAACTTCGGGTCGCGCCAGGCGCCTGCCCACGAGCTCGAATATTCCCAGTTCATCAACGACGTGCGCGCGGGCCGCGTGGAGCGCGTGGTCATCGACGGGCGCAAGATCGAGGGCTACCTGCAGAACAAGGAGCGCTTCACCACCTACGCCCCCGACGACCCGGGCTTGATGGCCGATCTGCTCAACAGCAACGTGGCGGTGAATGCCCGTCCGCCCGAGGGGCAGTCGCTGCTCACCCAAATTTTCATCTCCTGGTTCCCGATGCTCCTGCTCATCGGCGTGTGGATCTTCTTCATGCGCCAGATGCAGGGCGGTGGTGGCGGGCGCGGTGCCATGTCTTTCGGCAAGAGCCGGGCGCGCCTGCTGGGCGAGGACCAGGTCAAGGTCACCTTCGCCGACGTGGCGGGCGTGGACGAGGCCAAGGACGATGTGCGGGAATTGGTGGAATTCCTGCGTGACCCCGGCAAATTCCAGAAGCTCGGCGGCAAGATCCCGCGCGGCGTGTTGATGGTCGGCCCGCCGGGCACCGGCAAGACCCTGCTCGCCAAGGCCATTGCCGGCGAGGCCAAGGTGCCGTTCTTCACCATCTCGGGTTCCGACTTCGTGGAGATGTTCGTGGGCGTGGGCGCGTCCCGCGTGCGCGACATGTTCGAGCAGGCCAAGAAGCACGCGCCCTGCATCATCTTCATCGACGAGATCGACGCGGTCGGCCGTCACCGCGGTGCCGGCCTGGGTGGCGGGCACGACGAGCGTGAGCAAACCCTCAACCAACTACTGGTGGAAATGGACGGTTTCGAGGGCAACGAGGGCGTCATCGTCATCGCCGCCACCAACCGTCCGGACGTGCTCGACCCGGCCCTGCTGCGCCCTGGCCGCTTCGACCGCCAGGTGGTGGTGCCGCTGCCTGACCTGCGCGGCCGTGAGCACATCGTGAAGGTGCACATGCGCAAGGTGCCCCTGGCCGACGACGTGAATCCGTCCATCATTGCCCGCGGCACGCCCGGCTTCTCCGGCGCCGATCTGGCCAACCTGGTGAACGAGGCAGCCCTGTTCGCTGCGCGCGCCAACAAGAAGCTGGTCACCATGGACGACTTCGAGCGTGCCAAGGACAAGATCATGATGGGCGCCGAGCGCAAGTCCATGGTCATGAACGAGAAGGAGAAGCGCCTCACGGCCTACCACGAGGCGGGCCACGCCATCGTGGGCCTCTCGGTGCCCGATCACGACCCGGTGCACAAGGTGACCATCATCCCGCGCGGCCGCGCCTTGGGTGTGACCCTGTTCCTGCCGGAAGAGGACCGCTACAGCTACAGCAAGCAGCGCCTGGAGAGCCAGATCTCCAGCTTGTTCGGCGGCCGCATCGCGGAAGAGCTCATCTTCGGCCCTGAGCACGTGACCACCGGCGCCTCCAACGACATCCAACGCGCCACCGAACTGGCCCGCAACATGGTTACCAAGTGGGGCCTGTCGGAGAAGCTCGGGCCGCTCACGTATATGGAAGAAGAGGGCGAGGTGTTTCTGGGCCATTCTGTGACCCAGCACAAGAACGTTTCGGACGAGACCTTCCATATCATCGACGGTGAGATCCGCGCACTTGTGGACCGCAACTACGCCCGATCGAAGAAGATTCTTACCGATAATCTGGACAAGCTGCACATGATGGCGGATGCCCTCATGAAGTACGAAACCATCGATTCCAAGCAGATCGCCGACATCATGGCCGGCCGCACCCCGGAGCCGCCGTCCGAGTGGACCGACATCCCGCCGGCCGACAGCACCCGTGAGGACAAGGGGGGCAGTACGCCACTGGGCGACCCTGCGGGTCAGCACTGATCGGCGAGCAGTAACAAAGGCCATCAACGCAAGGCGCGAAGGCCGCAAAGTTCGCGAAGGTTCTGAATTCTGAAACTTTGGCGAACTTTGCGGCCTTCGCGTCTTTGTGTTGGGCTGTGTTTTCTTCGCGGCATTCCCTTCCCCAGGCGGTATAATCCCCAGCTTTCATTGGTGATCCACCGCATGCAACTCGACTGCCGGGGCCGCACGCTCGACCTCGCCCGTCCACAGGTGATGGGCATTCTCAACGTCACGCCGGACTCGTTCTCGGATGGCGGGCGATTTCGCTCGCAGGAGGCCGCGCTGGTGCACGCACGCCGTATGGCGGAAGAGGGTGCTGCAATCATTGACGTGGGCGGTGAATCGACCCGACCAGGCTCCCCGCCGGTTTCGCTGCAGGAGGAACTGGATCGCGTCATCCCGGTAATCGAGCGGTTGCACGCGGAATTGCCGCTGCCCCTCTCGGTGGACACCAGCAAACCCGAGGTGATGCGGGCCGCGGTTGCTGCCGGTGCCGGCATGATCAACGATGTCTATGCTCTACGCATGGACGGGGCGCTCACGGCAGCCGCTGAACTTGGCGTTCCCGTCTGCCTCATGCACATGCAGGGTGAGCCGCGGACCATGCAGCACGAACCGAGCTACACGGATGTGGTGGCGGAAGTGCGCGAATTCCTGGCAGAGCGGGCATCCGCGGCGGTGCAGGCGGGGATCCGGCGCGAGCGGCTGCTCGTCGATCCGGGCTTCGGTTTTGGCAAGCGCGTGGACCACAATCTCAGCCTGATGCGCCATCTCCCCGAATTGTTGGAAATTGGTTTGCCGCTGCTCATCGGGGTCTCCAGAAAATCCATGATCGGCGCCGTCACGAATGCGGACATCGAACACCGCATCCACGGCAGTGTCGCTGCGGCGAGTCTTGCCGCATGGTTGGGCGCCGCCATGGTGCGCGTCCATGATGTGAAGGCCACGGTGGATGCCCTCAAAGTGGTATCCGCCGTGCGGGAAGCAGCCTGATTGAGAACCGAGTGAGAGGCGACATGGCACGCAAGTATTTCGGCACGGACGGTATTCGCGGCAAAGTCGGACAATTTCCGATCCGCCCGGACTTCATCCTCAAGCTCGGCTGGGCGGCCGGTCGCGTACTGCGCGGCAACGGTGGCAACGGCAAGGTGGTCATCGGCAAGGACACGCGCATCTCGGGCTACATGTTCGAATCAGCATTGGAGGCGGGACTCGCCGCCGCCGGTCTCGACATCCGCCTGCTCGGTCCCATGCCGACCCCCGCCGTGGCCTATCTCACCCGCACCCTGCGCGCCAGCGCGGGCATCGTCATCAGCGCCTCGCACAACCCCTACGACGACAACGGCATCAAATTCTTTTCCGCCGAGGGAACCAAACTGCCGGACGAGGTGGAGTTGGCCATCGAAGCGGAGCTGGACAAGGACATGGTGATGGTCGAGTCCGGGCAGCTCGGCAAGGCCGAGCGTGTGGTGGACGCCGGCGGCCGCTACATCGAGTTCTGCAAGAGCACCGTGCCGCTCGGCATGAGCCTCAAGGGACTTACTCTCGTGATCGATTGCGCCCATGGCGCTACCTATCATGTGGCGCCCGCGGTGTTCGCCGAGCTCGGCGCGCGTGTGATCCGCATGGGTGCCGAGCCCAATGGCGTGAACATCAACCTGGACCGCGGCTCCACGCATCCGGCCGCGCTGTGCGCGGCGGTGCTGGAGAACCGCGCGGACCTGGGCATCGCCTTTGACGGTGACGGCGATCGGGTGGTCATGGTCGACCATCAGGGCCAGATCGTAGATGGCGACGAACTACTCTATGTCATCGCCCGTGAGCGCCAGTCGCACGGCCCGGTGGCCGGGGTGGTGGGGACGCTCATGAGCAACCTCGGTCTCGAACATGCGCTTCAGCGCGCCGGCATCGGCTTCGAGCGCGCAAAAGTGGGCGACCGCTACGTCATGGAGCGTCTGAAGTCGCTCGGCTGGACCCTCGGCGGAGAATCTTCGGGGCACATCATCTGCCTGGACCGGACCACCACCGGTGACGGCATCGTGGCGGCCTTGCAGGTACTCATGGCGTTGCAGCGTTCGGGTCGCAGCCTGGGTGAGTTGCGTGCCGAGGTGACCAAGTATCCGCAGACCATGATCAACGTGCGGCTGTCGGGCCCTTTCAAGCTCGATGCGGTGCCGCGGGTGCGCGCGGCGGTGCACGACGCCGAGTCCGAGCTCGGTGACAGCGGCCGCGTGTTGCTGCGCCCCTCCGGCACGGAACCGGTGGTACGTGTCATGGTGGAAGGGAAGGACGCGACGCAGGTCGCGCGTCTGGCGGGTCAGCTCGCCGCTGTGGTGGAGGACGAAGCCGCCGGTGGCGATCGAAAAGCCGCCTCGTGAACGCGATTGCTCGTTGATTTCTTAGCGCCTTCCTTGTAATCTTCGCGCCTGCTTCAGACAGCGAGGGAATAGGGATGCGACAACCTCTTGTAGCCGGCAACTGGAAGATGAACGGTTCCAAGGCGAGCATCGCAACACTGCTCGACGGCATCAAGGCAGGCCTTGCCTCCGTGGAGAAGGCGGCCCTGGTCGTGTGCCCCCCGTTCGTGTATCTGGAGCAGGTAGCTGAAGCGCTGCGCGGCACCCGGATTGCACTGGGCGCCCAGAACGTCAGCCACGAGCCATCCGGTGCCTTCACCGGCGAGGTGTCCGCCGCCATGTTGAAGGATATGGGTTGTGCGTACGTGATCGTGGGGCATTCGGAAAGGCGCAGTTATTACGGCGACACGGACCTCCTGGTTGCCAAGAAGTTTGCAGCGGTACGCGCCGCCGGCATGAAGCCGATCCTGTGCGTCGGTGAGACGCTCGAGGAACGCGAAAAGAATGTAACCGAAGCGGTGGTGGCCCGTCAGCTGGCGGCCGTCATCGAGCTCGAAGGTGCAGCGGCGCTGCAGGACGGCGTCATCGCGTACGAACCGGTTTGGGCCATCGGCACCGGGCGTACCGCGACACCTCAGCAGGCCCAGGACGTGCATGCCTTCATTCGCGGCCGCATTGCGGCCATCGATGAGGCGGTCGCCGAAAAGGTGCAGATCCTTTACGGCGGCAGCGTCAAGGGAGCCAATGCGGAAGAGCTGTTCGGTCAGCAGGATATCGACGGAGGCCTCATTGGCGGGGCTTCCTTGAACGCGGACGAGTTCCTGGCCATTGGCCGGGCCGGCCGCTGATCAGGTTCGGGAATGCAGACGGTTCTTCTGATAGTGCATTTGCTCGTGGCGGTCGGCCTTATCGGTCTCGTACTGCTGCAGCAGGGTAAGGGTGCGGACATGGGCGCGGCATTCGGCAGCGGCGCCTCGTCCACGGTGTTCGGTTCGCGTGGAGCTGCATCATTCCTCACGCGTGCAACGGCCATTCTCGCCGCGAGCTTTTTCGTGACGAGTCTTTCCCTCGCGTATTTCTCTGGGCAAAATACCGCGCGCAGCAGCGTGGTCGATGTACCGGTGCAGCAGCAACAACAGCCGGATCTCCCGGCGGCGCCGGCCGACGTGCCGACGCCCAGGCAGTAAACAAGTCAAAATGCGGCCGTGGTGGAATTGGTAGACACGCTATCTTGAGGGGGTAGTGGGGCAACCCGTGTGAGTTCGAGTCTCACCGGCCGCACCAACAGCAATAAAAGCGCCCGCAGTCGGGCGCTTTTTTTTTTGGGCTTCGCGACGAGTATCAGAATTTTCTTTACAAGCATAAGTGCATGATTGGAAAGCAGAAAGCAAAAGCACGTCGCTTGACACTGTTTAAAGCATTCGCCTAGACTCCCGGTCTGTCCATAAGAACGGTCTTATGGCCTCCAGGTGCGACCCGCCCGGCGGTTCTTCGGAAAGGCAGCGAATGCTCGAGAATTACCTACCTGTACTCGTGTTTCTCGTAGTCGGCGTGGTCGTAGGGGTGGCCGCGTTGGGTGCGGGGTTTGTCTTGGCGCCGCATCGGCCCGACAAGCACAAGCTGTCGGCTTACGAATGCGGTTTCGAAGCCTTCGAGCATGCGCGCATGAAGTTCGATGTGCGCTACTACCTCGTGGCCATTCTCTTCATCATCTTCGATCTGGAAATCGCCTTTCTGTTCCCCTGGGCCGTCACCTTCCGTGAACTCGGCCTGTTCGGATTCATCGCCATGATGCTGTTCCTCGGCATCCTGGTGATCGGTTTCATTTACGAGTGGAAGAAAGGGGCGCTGCAATGGGAATAGACGGCGTTCTCGAAAAGGGTTTCGTCACCACTTCCGCGGATAAGCTCATCAACTGGGCACGTACCGGTTCCATGTGGCCCGTCACCTTCGGGCTCGCCTGCTGTGCGGTCGAAATGATGCATGCCGGCGCCGCGCGGTACGACCTTGACCGTTTCGGCATCATCTTCCGCCCCAGTCCGCGCCAGTCCGACGTGATGATCGTCGCGGGGACACTGGTCAACAAGATGGCGCCGGCTCTGCGCCGCGTTTATGACCAAATGGCCGAGCCGCGCTGGGTGATCTCCATGGGGTCATGTGCCAACGGCGGCGGTTACTACCACTACTCGTATTCAGTGGTGAGGGGCTGCGATCGGATCATACCGGTCGATGTCTACGTCCCGGGTTGCCCACCCACCGCGGAGGCCCTGCTGTACGGCATCCTTCAGCTGCGGAACAAAATCCGTCGTACCAGCACCATCGCGCGTTGAGAGGCTCGTCCATGTCGACGTTCTACAAGAAACTCGCCGGGCACGTGGAGGAGCGATTCCGTGGCCTGCTCAGCTCCATCACGCTGGAGCATGGCGAACTCACCATTGAGATTCCGCGGGGCCTTCTGCTGACCGTGTGTCGTGCGCTGCGCGACGAGGACGCTTTCCGTTTCGACCAATTGATCGATCTCTGCGGCGTCGACTACCTCGATTACGGTGAAGGCCGCTGGCAGGGGCCGCGGTTTGCGGTCGCCTACCACCTGCTTTCAGTGACACACAATCAACGCATCCGCGTGCGCACTTTCGCCGAGGGCGAAGTACCCGTGGTGGATTCCGTGGTCGAGGTGTGGAATTCCGCCAACTGGTACGAGCGCGAGGCCTTCGATCTGTTCGGTATCGTGTTCGAAGGCCACCCTGATTTGCGTCGCATCCTCACCGACTATGGCTTTATCGGTCACCCGTTCCGTAAGGACTTCCCGTTGTCAGGCCACGTGGAGATGCGTTATGACGCCGAGAAGCAGCGCGTCGTCTACGAACCGGTGAGCATCGAGCCGCGCACGCTCGTACCGCGCGTAATCCGTCGGGACCACCGTTACGAGGTGAGCGAAGGAGATGAGCGCAGTGCCTGAAATTCGCAACCTCACCCTGAACTTCGGCCCGCAGCATCCGGCGGCCCACGGCGTGCTGCGCCTGGTGCTGGAAATGGACGGCGAGGTCATCGAACGCGCCGACCCGCACATCGGCCTGCTGCACCGTGCGACCGAAAAGCTGGCCGAGCACAAGCATTACGTGCAGAGCCTGCCCTACATGGACCGTCTCGACTATGTGTCCATGATGTGCAACGAGCACGCCTATGTGCTGGCTATCGAGAAGCTTCTCGGCATCGAGGCCCCCGTTCGCGCCCAATACATCCGCGTGATGTTCGACGAGATCACGCGCATCCTGAATCACCTGCTGTGGCTCGGTGCGCACGCCATGGACGTGGGCGCCATGAGCATGTTCATTTACTGCTTCCGCGAGCGTGAAGACCTGATGGATTGCTACGAGGCGGTTTCGGGGGCGCGCCTGCACGCGGCCTATTACCGCCCGGGCGGGGTCTATCGCGACCTGCCCGACACCATGCCGCGTTTCGAGAAGAGCAAATTCCATAGTGAGAAAGAATTTGCCCGTCTCAACGCCAACCGTCAGGGTTCACTGCTGGATTTTATCGAGGACTTTACCAACCGCTTCCCGGCGATTGTGGATGAATACGAGACGCTACTGACTAACAATCGTATCTGGAAGCAGCGTACGGTGGGCATTGGCGTGGTTTCCCCTGAGCGGGCATTACAGTTGGGCCTGACCGGCCCGATGCTGCGCGGCTCCGGGGTGGCTTGGGACTTGCGTAAGAAGCAACCCTATGCGGTCTATGACCGGGTGGATTTCGACATCCCGGTGGGCATCAACGGCGACAGTTACGATCGCTACCTGGTGCGCGTGGAGGAAATGCGTCAAGCCAACCGCATCATCCGTCAGTGCGTGGACTGGCTGCGCGAGAACCCTGGCCCGGTGATGGTCGACAACCACAAGGTGGCGCCGCCGCCGCGGGCCGAGATGAAGGCTGACATGGAAGCCCTCATCCATCACTTCAAGCTGTTTAGCGAAGGTATCAATGTGCCCGAGGGCGAGGTCTACGCGGCCGTCGAACACCCGAAGGGCGAGTTCGGCATCTACCTGGTGTCGGACGGCGCCAACAAGCCCTATCGCATGAAGATCCGCGCACCGGGCTTCGCCCATCTTGCGGCGCTGGACGAGATGGTGCGTGGGCACATGCTGGCCGACGTGGTGACCGTAATCGGCACGCAAGACATCGTTTTCGGAGAGATCGACCGCTGATGACCCAGGGGAACACCGAAGTGATCACTGCGCAATCGCGTGCCGAGATCGACGCGTGGATTGCCAAGTATCCGCCCGATCGCAAGGCCTCGGCCGTAATGGCCGCATTGCGCATCGTGCAGGAGCAAAACGGCGGCTGGCTCACCAACGAACTCATGGATGCCGTGGCGGACTACCTGGACATGCCGCCGGTTGCGGTCTACGAGGTGGCGACGTTCTACTCCATGTACGAACACGATCCCATCGGCCGCCACAAGATCAGCGTCTGCACCAACATCTCCTGCATGCTGCGTGGCGCCGAAGAGGTGGTCGCCCATCTGGAAAAGCGTCTCGGCATCAAGGCCGGTGAGACCACGACTGACGGCAAGTTCACGCTGAAGACGGTGGAATGCCTGGGTGCCTGCGTGGGTGCGCCGATGCTGCAACTCGGCAAGAAATACTACGAACTGCTCACGCCCGAGAAGTTGGACGAGCTGCTGGACGGGTTGGAGTAACGCCCATGACCGACAAAGTCTGTTTCCGCACCCTGGATTTCGACACGCCGTGGACCCTCGAGGCTTACAAAAAGGTCGGCGGCTACTCCGTGTGGAAGAAGATCCTCGCCGGCGAGCTCTCACGTGATGCCATCATCGCGGAGCTGAAGACCTCGGCGTTGCGCGGCCGTGGCGGCGCCGGCTTCCCCACCGGTCTCAAGTGGAGCTTCATGCCCCATGCGGCGCCCGGTCAGAAATACGTGGTGTGCAACTCCGACGAAGGCGAGCCCGGCACCTGCAAAGACCGCGACATCCTGCGCTACAACCCGCACCAGCTGGTGGAGGGTATGGCCATCGCCGGTTTCACGCTGGGCGCCACGCGCGGCTACAATTACATCCGCGGCGAATTCTGGGAGCCCTACGAGCGTTTCCAGGCGGCCATCGAAGAGGCGCGGGCAGCGGGCTTGCTCGGCAAGAACATCCTGGGTTCCGGCGTCGATTTCGACATCGAGGTTCACCTGGGTGCCGGCGCCTACGTGTGCGGTGAAGAAACCGCGCTGCTCGAATCGCTCGAGGGCAAAAAAGGTCAGCCGCGTTTCAAGCCGCCGTTCCCGGCGAGCTTCGGCCTGTACGGGCGACCGACCACCATCAACAACACCGAGACCCTCGCCTCCGTGCCCGTGATCCTCCAGCACGGTGGCCAGTGGTTCCTGGAAAAGGGCAAGCCGAACAACGGTGGCCTGAAGCTGTTCAGCGTCTCGGGCCACGTGAACCGTCCGGGCAATTACGAGATCCCCATGGGCACGCCTTTTTCCGAGTTGCTGGAAATGGCCGGCGGGGTGTGGAAAGGGCGCAGGCTCAAAGCCGTGATCCCCGGCGGTAGCTCCACGCCGGTGCTGCCCGCCGACGTCGCCATGGGGATCACCATGGATTACGACTCGCTTTCCAAGGCGGGCTCCATGCTCGGTGCCGGTTCTGTCATCGTCATGGATGAGACCACCTGCATGGTGAAGGCCCTGGCGCGGCTCTCACATTTTTATTACGACGAATCCTGCGGTCAGTGCACCCCCTGCCGTGAAGGCACGGGCTGGCTCGCCCGCATGGTGCATCGCATCGAGCACGGCGAAGGCCGGCCGGAAGATCTTGAAAGGCTCGATGACGTGGCGAGCAAGATCGAAGGGCGCACCATCTGTGCGCTCGGCGATGCGGCGGCCGTGCCGGTGCGCAGCTTCCTCAAGCACTTCCGCAAGGAATTCGCATACCACATCGAGCACAAGCGCTGCATGGTGTAGCCGCTTCCCGGAAAGCAGACGACGATGGTAAAGATCGAGATCAACGGCATTCCTGTCGAAGCACGCGACGGCGCCACGGTAATCGAAGCCGCGGACAACGCAGGCATCGTCATTCCCCGGTTCTGCTACCACAAAAAGCTCTCCATCGCGGCCAGTTGCCGCATGTGCCTCGTGGAAGTGGAGAAGGCCGCCAAGCCCCTGCCGGCCTGTGCGACGCCGGTCACCGAGGGCATGAAGGTCTTCACGCGTTCACCCAAGGCCATCGCGGCACAGAAGGCGGTGATGGAATTCCTGCTCATCAATCACCCGCTCGATTGCCCGATCTGCGATCAGGGCGGGGAGTGCGACCTGCAGGAAATGGCCATGGGCTACGGCAACGACGTTTCGCGTTATGCCGAGCACAAGCGCATCGTGCAGGACAGCAATCTCGGACCGCTCATCGCCACCGACATGACGCGCTGCATCCATTGCACGCGTTGTGTGCGCTTCGGCCAGGAGATAGCGGGCATCATGGAACTCGGTGCGGTCTCCCGCGGCGAGCACATGCGCATCACCACCTACATCGAGCGCAGTGTGGACTCGGAGCTGTCGGGCAATGTGATCGACCTCTGTCCGGTGGGTGCGCTGACCTCCAAGCCCTATCGCTACACCGCCCGTCCGTGGGAACTCACCACGTCCGAAAGCGTCTCGCCCCACGACAGCGTGGGTGCAAACCTGCACGTGGATACCCGCGCAGGGCGCGTCATGCGTGTGCGCCCGCGCGCCAACGAGGCAGTGAACGAAAGCTGGCTCGCTGACCGCGATCGGTTCAGCTACACGGCGCTCAACCACCCTGACCGCCTGCTGGCACCTCGCGTCAAACGGGAAGGTCGTTGGGAAGAGACCGATTGGGACACAGCGCTGACCTTCGCGGCAGAGGGCCTGCAGCGGGTGGTCGATCAGCACGGCGCCGATCGCGTCGCCGGTCTCGGCGCCTACACCGCCACCACCGAAGAGCTGTACCTGTTGCAGCGGGTGCTGCGCGGGCTGGGCAGCGGCAACGTGGATTACCGCCTGCGCCAGCAGGACTTCCGCGACCAGGATTTGACGCCGCCCGCACCGGGCCTCGGCATGGCCATTGAAGACCTGGAGCGCGTGGATGCGCTGCTGCTGGTGGGTTCCAACATCCGCAAGGACCAGCCGCTGCTCGGGCTTCGCGTGCGCAAGGCGGCGCTGGCCGGCGCACGGGTCATGTGCGTGAACCCGGTCGACTATGAATTCCTCTTCCCCGTAACGGAAAAGATCGTCGTCGCGCCGTCGGCCATGGCTACCGAATTGGCGGCCGTGGCCAAGGCCCTGGTGGAAGCGGGCGGCAAGGCGCCCAAGGGCTTTGCCGAACTGAGCGCCGGAATTGCCGTCGAGGAACGCCATCGCGCCATCGCGCGCAAGCTCGGCGATAGCCAGCGCGCGGCGGTGTTGCTCGGGGATGGTGCGAGCCTGCATCCGGTGCAATCAGAGCTGCGCGCGCTGGCTGCGCTCATCGCACGCCTGTCCGGCGCACGTTTTGGCCAGATCCCCGAGGGCGGTAATGCTGCCGGCGCGGCACTGGCCGGCGCGCTCCCGCATCGTCAGGCCGGCGGCAAGACCGCCGGGGTGCGCGGCCGCGATTGGCGCGCGATGGTTGAAGCGGGCATGAAGGGCTTCGTGCTACTCGGCGTGGAGCCGGGCGCCGACGCCCTCGATGGTACCCGCCTGCAGCGTGCCGTAGCAGACGCCGATTTCACCGTCGCGCTGACCAGCTTCGCCGATGCCGCCGCTGAGAACTACGCAGATGTGATGCTCCCCATCTGCACCTTTGCGGAGACCTCGGGCAGTTTCGTCAACGCCCAGGGCCAGTGGCAGAGCTTTTCCGCCGCCGCCCCCGCACCGGGTCAGGCCCGTCCGGCCTGGAAGGTGCTGCGCGTGCTCGGTAATCTGCTCAACCTCACGGACTTCGAGTACATGTCCTCCGACGAGGTCCGTGATGAAGTGCAACTGGCCTGCAATGAAAGTTCGGCGGTGGAGTTGGGCTGGCCGTCGCCCGAGGCCATCTCGGCGCCGCTGACGGGGCTTGAGCGCATCGCTGAGTTCCCCATGTACGACATCGATCCCCTGGTGCGCCGTGCCGAGCCGCTGCAGGCGACCCGCGATGGCCGAAGCGTGGCGGTTTGTGTACACCCCGATACGGCGGCGCGCCTCGGCCTCGCGAGCGATCGGCCCGTGCAGGTGCGGGCGGGCAGTTATGAAGCGACGCTGCCGCTGACGGTCGATCCTGCCGTGCCCGTCGATGCGGTGCTGGTACCGGCCGGCAGGCGGGGCATGAGCGTAGACGCGGGCGCAGCCATTGCCGCGGTCGAATTGCGCCAGGGCTAAGAAAAGGAATCGTCGGTAATGACCGAATACATCCAATCGTTGTTGCCCGCGCTGCCTGCAAGCACGGTAGCCGTGATGGTGATCCTGCTCAAGATTACCTTCGTATTGCTGCCCATTTTTGGCGTGGTGGCCTATCTCACCTTCGCCGAACGCAAGATCATCGGCTACATGCAGGTCCGCATCGGCCCCAACCGCGTTGGCCCGCGCGGCTGGCTCCAGCCCATAGCCGATACCTTCAAACTGCTGCTCAAGGAAATCGTCATCCCGAGCGGCGCGGATCGTGTTCTGTTCCTACTCGCGCCCATCCTGGCCCTTGCCCCGGCCCTGGCGGCCTGGGCGGTGATCCCGTTCGGCAGCGAACTGGTCATCGCGGATGTGAACGCCGGCCTGCTGTATGTGCTCGCGATCACCTCCTTGGGCGTATACGGCATCATCGTGGCGGGTTGGGCCTCCAACTCCAAGTACGCCTTCCTGGGCGCCATGCGTTCGGCGGCACAGATCGTCTCCTACGAGATCGCCATGGGCTTCGCCCTGGTGGGCGTGCTGATGGCGGCGGGCAGCCTCAATTTCGGCGAAATCGTCGCCGCCCAGTCGGGCGGCGTGACGCGCTGGTTCGTTCTGCCGCTGCTGCCGCTGTTCGTCATCTACTTCATCTCCGCCGTGGCGGAGACCAACCGCGCGCCCTTCGACGTGGCGGAAGGCGAGTCCGAGATCGTCGCCGGTTTTCACGTGGAGTATTCCGGCATGGGCTTCGCCGCCTTCTTCCTGGCCGAATACGCGAACATGATCCTGGTTTCCGTACTGGCCACGGTCATGTTCCTGGGCGGCTGGCTGTCGCCGTTCGGGGGGGAAGCGGGTGGGCTGCTGGGTGACGGCATCCACTGGTTGCTGCTCAAGACGTCCGTGTTCCTGTTCCTGTTCCTGTGGTTCCGCGCGACCTTTCCGCGTTATCGCTACGACCAGATCATGCGGCTGGGCTGGAAGGTCTTCATTCCCCTCACCATCGTCTGGCTGGTGGTGATTGGCATCTGGGTCATGGCGGGCGTGTTCCCGTTCGAACGGGCGTGAGGTGAACGGCGTGAAATCCATTCTCCGCTTCTTCAAGAGCCTGTTCCTGCTGGAGCTGTTGGCGGGCATGTCGGTAACAGGCCGTTATTTCTTCGGTCGCAAGTTCACGGTGCAGTACCCGGAGGAGCGTGCCCCGCAATCGCCGCGCTTTCGCGGGCTGCACGCCTTGCGCCGTTATCCCAACGGCGAGGAGCGCTGCATCGCCTGCAAGCTTTGCGAAGTGGTGTGCCCGGCCATGGCCATCCGCATCGAATCGCACCGGCGCGAAGACGGTACGCGCCGCACCACGCGCTACGACATCGACCTGACCAAGTGCATCTACTGCGGGTTCTGCGAGGAGTCCTGCCCGGTCGATTCCATTGTCGAGACGCGGTTTTACGAGTATCACGGCGAGTCCCGCGAGGACCTGTACATGACCAAGGACAAACTGCTGGCGGTCGGCGACAGGTTCGAACAACAGATCGCCGCCGATCGGGCGCAGCAAGCCAAGTACCGCTGAGGACCAGATCCGAATGAGTTTCGAACAATTGCTCTTCTACGCCTTCTCAGCCGTGCTCATCCTGGCTGCGGGGATGGTCATCACGGTGCGCAATCCGGTCCACGCCGCCTTGTCGCTGGTGCTGACGTTCATCGCCAGCGCAGGCCTGTGGATGCTGCTCGAGGCCGAGTTCCTCGCCATCGCCCTGGTGCTCGTGTACGTGGGCGCGGTGATGGTGCTGTTCATCTTCGTGGTGATGATGCTCGACATCGACCTGGCGGCCTTGCGCGAAGGTTTTGCCCGCTATCTGCCCATCGGCGCACTGGTAGCCGTGATGGTGGTCGGCGTCATGGCCTTCGTGCTCGGCGGCGGTCAGTTCGGGCTGGAAACGACAGGTGAGCCGGTGCGCCATGCGGCGGATTACAGCAACACCCGTGCCCTCGGCGAGTTGCTCTATACGACCTACGTATTCCCCTTCGAGGTTGCGGCCGTCATTCTGCTGGTCGCAATCGTGGCCGCCATTGTCCTGACTCTGCGCCGTCGCCCGGAGACCAAGCACCAGCGTGTATCGCAGCAGGTGGCGGTGCGGCGTGAAGATCGCGTGCGGCTGGTACAGATGAATCCGGAGGAGCGCCGCTAAGGGCATATCATGGTCGAGCTTTCCGATTACCTCATCGTCGGCGCCATCCTGTTCTGCCTGAGCATGGCAGGCGTCTTCATCAACCGTAAGAGCATCATCATCCTGCTCATGTGCGTGGAATTGATGTTGCTGGCGGTCAATATGAATTTCATCGCTTTCTCCCACTATCTGGGCGATGCGGCAGGGCAGGTGTTCGTATTTTTCATCCTGACCGTGGCAGCCGCCGAGGCGGCCATCGGCTTGGCCATCCTGGTGGTGCTGTTCCGCAGTCGGCGCAGCATCAACGTGGATGACGTGGGAACTCTGAGGGGATAGCGGATGCTGGAGAAGCTCAATATCGCCATTGTGCTCGCACCGCTGGTCGGCGCGATCATTGCGGGACTGTTCGGCAAGGTCGTGGGGCGCACATGGTCGCACCGGGCCGCCATTCTCGGCGTTGCGGTCGCATTCCTCGGATCCCTGGTTGTGTTCTACCAGATCGCCGTGAGCGGCGCGGAAGTCATCAACCAGAGCGTGTACACCTGGGCCGTCAGCGACGGTGTGCGCTTCGAGGTGGGCTTTCTGGTCGACAACCTGACCGCGATGATGATGGTCGTGGTCACCTTCGTGTCGCTCATGGTGCATGTCTACACCATCGGCTACATGCACGACGATCCAGGTTACCAGCGTTTCTTCAGCTACATCTCGCTGTTCACCTTCTCCATGCTCATGCTGGTGATGGCGAACAACTTCATGCAGCTGTTCTTCGGTTGGGAAGCGGTGGGTCTGGTGTCGTACCTGCTCATCGGTTTCTGGTACACCCGCGAGAGCGCCATTTACGCCAACCTGAAGGCCTTCCTGGTCAACCGCGTGGGTGACTTCGGTTTCGTGCTCGGCATCGCCGGTGTGCTGTTCTACTTCAATACCCTTGATTACAACGCCGTCTTCGCCACTGCCGAGCTGCACAAGGACCTGACCATGCAGGTCATCCCGGGCACCGAATGGAATGCCATGACGGTGATCTGCCTGTTGCTGTTCGTCGGCGCCATGGGCAAGTCGGCACAGTGGCCGCTGCACGTGTGGCTGCCCGATTCCATGGAGGGCCCGACGCCCATCTCGGCGTTGATCCACGCCGCCACCATGGTCACGGCCGGTATCTTCATGGTGGCGCGTATGTCGCCGCTGTACGAGCTGTCGACGACGGCGCTCAGCGTGGTGCTGGTCATTGGTGCGATCACGGCCTTCTTCATGGGCCTGCTCGGTCTCGTACAGCACGACATCAAGCGCGTGGTGGCCTATTCCACGCTGTCGCAGCTGGGCTACATGACCGTCGCCCTGGGCGCCTCCGCCTACGCCGCCGGCGTGTTCCATCTGATGACCCATGCCTTCTTCAAGGCGCTGCTGTTCCTGGGGGCGGGTTCGGTGATCGTGGCCATGCACCACGAGCAGGACATGCGCAAGATGGGCGGCCTGCGCAAGTACATGCCCATCACCTGGATCACCGGTCTTGTCGGCACCCTGGCGCTCATCGGTTTTCCCGGTTTCGCGGGCTTCTATTCGAAGGACGTGATCATCGAGGCGGTTCGCCATTCCGAGATCCCCGGCGCAGGCTTCGCCTATATTGCCGTGCTGCTTGGCGTGTTCATCACCGCCCTGTACAGCTTCCGCATGTACTTCCTGGTGTTCCATGGCAAGGAGCGCATGGACCATCACACGCGAGAACACCTGCACGAGTCGCCCTGGGTGATCACGGTCCCGCTCGTGATGCTCGCCATCCCCTCGGTGCTGGCTGGTGCCATGTACGCGGGCGACATGGCCTTCGGGGATTTCTTCGCTGGCGCTATCCGGGTGCTGCCCGAGCATGACGTCCTTGATCAACTCGCGCAGGGTTATCACGGCTGGTTCGCCATGGCCCTGCACGGCCTCATGGCGCCGCCGGTAGGGCTGGCGGCCGCGGGCGTGTTCGTAGCCTGGTATTTGTACATCCGCCGTCCTGAACTGCCGGGGCGTATCGCGGCGTGCTTCAGCACCATCCATCGCGTGCTGGAAAACAAGTACGGCTTCGATCAGTTCAACGACTGGTTCTTCGCAGGCGGCAGCCGCGGCCTCGGCCGGGTGTTGTGGCGCGCGGGTGACGTGACGCTCATCGACGGCCTGGTCGTGAACGGCACGGCGCGTGTGGTGGGGTGGACGGCGGCAGTCACCCGCTGGGTGCAATCAGGCTACCTGTATCACTACGCCTTCGCGATGATCGTGGGCTTGTTGCTTCTCTTCGGTTTGTTCGTGCTCGGCTGAACACGACAACGATAAGGATCTGGCTGCATGTTTTCCGAACTGCCTCTTCTCAGCCTGGTGATTTGGGTGCCCATCGCGGGCGCGGCGCTGGTACTCGCCATGGGCGATCAGCGCGCCAATGCCGCCAGAACGACCGCACTGCTGGTCGCCCTGGCGACCCTGGCCCTGTCCATTCCGCTCTTCACGGGCTTTGCCATTGACACGGCCGATATGCAGTTCGTGGAATTCCGGCCCTGGATCGAAAGCTTCGGCATCAACTACCACCTGGGCGTGGACGGCATCGCCATGCCGCTCATCGTGCTCACCACCTTCACCACGGTGCTGGTGGTGATTGCCGGCTGGGAGGTCATCAAGCAGCGCCCGGCCCAATACATGGCGGCGTTCCTGGTGATGGAAGGCGTCATCAACGGCGTGTTCGCCGCCCTCGATGCCGCGCTGTTCTACGTGTTCTGGGAAGCCATGCTCATCCCGATGTTCATCATCATCGGCATGTGGGGCGGTCCCAACCGCGTGTATGCGACCATCAAGTTCTTCCTCTACACCTTTTTCGGCTCGGTCTTCATGCTGGTCGCATTGGTGTACCTGTACACGCAGGCGGGTAGTTTCGCCATTCTCGACTTCCATGCCGTGAGCATCGGCATGACCGCGCAGATCCTCATCTTCCTGGCCTTCCTGGTGGCTTTCGCAGTGAAGGTGCCCATGTTCCCGGTGCACACCTGGTTGCCCGATGCCCACGTGGAGGCACCCACGGGGGGCTCCGTGATCCTGGCGGCCATCATGCTGAAGGTCGGGGCCTACGGCTTCCTGCGCTTCTCACTGCCCATCACCCCTGACGCGAGCCACGCCCTCGACTGGTTGATGATCGGCCTGTCTCTCATCGCCGTGGTCTACATCGGCTTCGTGGCCCTCAGCCAGCAGGATATGAAGAAGCTGATCGCGTATTCGTCCATCGCCCACATGGGCTTCGTTACTCTCGGTCTGTTCCTGGCCTGGGCCATCGCCGAAAATACCGGCAGCTTCAGCGGTGCCGCCATGGGCATCGAAGGTGGCATGGTGCAGATGGTGTCGCACGGCCTCGTGTCCGGCGCCATGTTCCTGTCGGTGGGCGTACTCTATGACCGCCTGCACAGCCGTGCCATCGCAGACTACGGCGGGGTCGCCAACGTGATGCCGGTATTCGCCGGCTTCATGGTGCTGTTCGCCATGGCTAACGCGGGTCTGCCGGGTACCTCGGGCTTCGTGGGTGAGTTCATGGTCATCCTGAGCGCCTTCAAGGCCGACTTCTGGTACGCCTTCCTGGCCGCTACCACGCTCATCATCGGCGCGGCCTACACCCTGTGGATGATCAAACGGGTGGTATTCGGCCCCATCGGCAGCGACGCCGTCGCGGCGCTGAAAGACGTGAACGGGCGGGAATTCCTGTTCCTCGCAGTGCTCGCCGTGGGTGTGCTGCTGCTGGGGCTGTGGCCCAATCCCTTGCTCGAGGTGATGCACGCCAGCGTGCAGAATCTGGTCGAGCACATCGCCGTATCCAAGATCTGACGGGAACAGCCGATGAATTTCGAAATGTCGCAGCTTTTGCCGGTGTTGCCGGAAATCTTCGTGCTGGGGATGGCCTGCGTGATTCTGCTGGTCGATCCGTTTCTCGCCGAGGCCCGGCGCAGCGTCACCTATCTGCTTTCGCTCGGTACCCTCGTCGGCGCCTTCCTGTTGACGGCGCGGTTGTACGGCGAGGCGGAACAGGTGGTGTTTTCGGGCTTCTTCGTGCTCGACGGCATGGCGGTGCTGCTGAAACTCACCGCCTACGTGGCCGTCGCGGCAGCCTTCTTGTATGCACCGCGTTATCTGCGCGAGCGGGAAATGCTGCGTGGTGAGTATTTCGTGCTGGGCCTGCTCGGCCTGCTCGGCATGATGATCCTCATCTCGGCCCACAACCTGCTCACCGTGTATCTGGGTCTGGAGCTGATGTCCTTGTCCCTGTACGCCATGGTGGCCATGCAGCGTGATTCCGTCCTGGCCTCAGAGGCGGCCATGAAGTATTTCGTCCTCGGCGCCATGGCCTCGGCCATGCTGCTGTATGGTATGTCCATGCTCTACGGCCTCACGGGAACCCTCGATTTGGCGGAAATTCACACCGCCATCGCGGGCGGTAGCGGCCAGCCTGTAGTGCTCGCCTTCGCGCTGGTGTTCATCATCATCGGTGTCGCCTTCAAGCTCGGAGCCGTGCCATTCCACATGTGGGTGCCCGACGTCTACCACGGCGCGCCTACCACGGTGACCGTGTACATGAGTGCCGCGCCCAAGCTGGCGGCCTTCGCCATGCTCATGCGCCTGCTGGTGGACGGCCTGGGCGGGCTGCATGGTCAGTGGCAGGAGATCCTCATCATCATCACGTTGCTGTCGCTGGCGGTCGGCAACGTCATCGCCATCGCCCAGACCAATATCAAGCGCATGCTGGCCTATTCGGCCATTTCCCATGTCGCCTTCATGCTGCTCGGCGTGCTTGCGGGCACGGAGGCAGGGTATGCATCGGGCCTGTTCTACGCGGTGTCCTATGCCCTCATGAGCCTGGCGAGCTTCGGCATGGTCATTTTCATGAGCCGTGCAGGCTTCGAGGCGGACAACCTGGAGGACTACAAGGGTCTCAACGAGCGCAGCCCCTGGCATGCCTTCCTCATGCTCATGGTCATGTTCTCCATGGCCGGCGTGCCGCCGTTCCTGGGCTTCTGGTCCAAGTTGTTCGTCATCCAGGCCGCCGTGCAGGCGGATCTGGTCTGGCTCGCGGTGGCTGCGGTGGTGTTCTCGGTCATCGGTGCGTTCTACTACCTGCGCGTGGTGAAGCTCATGTACTTCGACAAGCCAGCCGACAGCGCGCCGCTCGAAGCGGGCTGGGGCATGCGCATGACCATCAGCGCCAATGCCCTGGCAATGCTCGGGCTGGGTATTCTGCCGGGACCCCTGATGGCCCTCTGCATCGCTGCCACGGCGGGTTGAACGAACTTTCATCCATAACCTGCGTCGAAGGGGATGCAGGTTCAGCGTAACGGGTATTCTTTGTGACCACTGGTAACGCCGTCTGGCTACTCGTCGCCATTGCCTTCCTGGCCGCCAACCTGCCTTGGTTGAGCGAACGGGTATTTTTCATCCTCCGCCCCGGGCAGGGGGAAAAGCGGGCGTGGCAGCGTTGGTTGGAATGGCTGGTTCTGTACGTGATCACCGGGGGGGTTGCGATCGGGCTGGAGCAGAAGCTCACGGGCGAGCGTTATGAACAGGGCTGGGAGTTCTATGCAGCGACCCTGTGTCTTTTTCTGGTGTTTGCGTTACCGGGGTTTATCTACCGGCATGACCTTCGCCATCATTTCGTGCGCCGAATGTCTTGAACGTGCTCTGCAGTTAAGGTATTATCCTCGAATCAGTTGCGGGGTGGAGCAGTCCGGTAGCTCGTCGGGCTCATAACCCGAAGGTCGTAGGTTCAAATCCTACCCCCGCTACCACTTATGTAGCGACGAGGCCCCGTTATCGGGGCTTTTTGTTGCCCGAGGCCCGGCAGTTTTGCGGCGCGTGTGAAGTCGCCGCAACCTCGGTTTTTTTTCGATATCGAGTGGGCCCTATGGCCCATTTTTTGTTTTCGGGAAATGCAATGGCGCAGGCGGACAGACTCGAAGCATTGATTGAGCCGGCGGTCGCGGCACTCGGCTACGAGCTGGTCGGTATCGAATACCGGGCTCAGGGGCGTCATTCGCTGCTGCGGGTTTACATCGACACGCCCGAAGGGGTGACGCTGGAAGACTGCGAGCGTGCAAGCCATCAGATCAGCGGCGTGCTGGACGTGGAAGACCCTGTGCAGGGCCAGTACACACTCGAGATTTCTTCGCCGGGGTTGGAGCGGCCGCTGTTCAAGCCCGCACATTACGAACGTTTTTCGGGAAGCGAAGTGCAGGTGCGTCTCAAGGTGCCGGTCAACGGACGGCGCAAGTTCAAAGGGCGGATAGTGAGTGTCCGTGACGATCAGGTCGTGCTGGACATCGACGGCAACGAGTGCAGTTTCTCGTTTGTGGATATCGAGCGCGCACAGGTGGTGCCGGATTGGGACGCGCTTGGGAAGTAAGCGCACGTGGTCGCAGGTTTGCTTGAGTAGAGGCTGTTATGAATAAAGAGATCCTTCTGGTAGCAGATGCGGTGTCCAACGAGAAGGGCGTAGCCAAGGAGATCATCTTCGAGGCCATCGAGGCTGCGCTCGCGACCGCGACGAAAAAACGTTACGAAGGTGACGTGGATATCCGCGTCCAAATCGATCGGGTTACGGGCGACTATGAGACGTTCCGCCGCTGGCGCGTGGTCGATGACGCCGAGGGTATGCCGCTGGAAGCGCCGGAGCGGGAGATCACCCTGTCCGCTGCCCGGATTGACAGTCCGTCCATCGAAGCGGACAGCTACGTGGAAGAGCCGGTCGAATCGGTCGCGTTCGGACGCATTGCTGCGCAGACCGCCAAGCAGGTCATCGTGCAGAAGGTACGCGAAGCCGAGCGCGCCCAGGTGGTCGAAGCTTTCCTTGACCGTAAGGGTCAGTTGGTTACCGGCGTCATCAAACGTGTCGAACGCGGCAACGTCTATCTGGATCTGGGCAGCAACGCCGAGGCCTTTATTGCCCGCGAAGAGATGATCGCGCGTGAGGCCGTGCGCCCCGGTGATCGTGTACGCGGCTATCTGTTCGATGTGCGTCACGAACCGCGCGGTCCGCAGTTGTTCGTAAGCCGCACGCGCCCGGAATTTCTCGTCGAGCTGTTCAAGCTTGAGGTCCCGGAGGTGGGCGAGGGGCTCATCGAGATCAAGGCGGCGGCGCGCGACCCGGGCCTGCGTGCGAAGATTGCGGTGAAGTCGAACGATCCGCGCATCGATCCGGTGGGCGCCTGCGTGGGGATGCGTGGCTCGCGCGTGCAGTCGGTCACCAACGAGCTGAACGGTGAGCGTGTCGACATCATCCTGTGGAACGAAAATCCGGCACAGTTCGTTATCAACGCCATGTCCCCGGCCGAAGTCGTGTCCATCGTCGTTGACGAGGATGCGCACAGCATGGACGTGGCCGTTGCCGAGGAACAGCTCTCCCAGGCCATCGGCCGGAACGGCCAGAACGTGCGGCTCGCCAGCGAGATGACCGGCTGGGAACTCAACGTGATGACCGAAAACCAGGCCGCCGAGAAGACTGACGCGGAAGCCAGGCGGCTGGTCCAGATGTTCATGGAGCAACTGGACGTGGACGAGGAGATCGCCGGCATTCTGGTTCAGGAAGGCTTCTCCAGCATCGAAGAGGTCGCTTACGTGCCCGTGAGCGAAATGCTTGAGATCGAAGAGTTCGACCAGGATACCGTCGACGAACTGCGCGCCCGGGCCAAGGACGTGCTGGTGACGCGCGAGATCAGCAGCGAAGAGACCGCTGAACCGGCCGAGGACCTTCTCCACATGGACGGTATGGACCGTGAGCTTGCGTTTACGCTGGCGCGCCGCGGCGTCGTCACCATGGAGGATTTGGCCGAGTTGTCTGTGGATGAGCTGACCGAGATCGAGGGCGTGGACGAAGCGCGCGCCGCCGAACTCATCATGACGGCCCGCAAGCCGTGGTTCGAAGCCTAAGGCGGGCTGAGCGAGGAGTTGTGCATGTCTGAAGTAACCGTCAAACAATTTGCGGACGTCATCGGGGTTCCATTGGACCGTCTGCTGTCCCAGCTCGCAGGTGCGGGCGTGTCGGCCAAACTGGGCGACGACATCATCAGCGATGAGGACAAGGAGCGGCTGCTGAATTTCCTGCGTCATCGCCATGGCAGCGAAAAGGGCGACGGTGAGACGTCGGTCGAGCCCAAGCGCATTACGCTAAAGCGTCGTACCACGAGCGAACTCAGGCAGGCGACAGGTGGCGGTGCCCGTGGCGCCGCCAAGACTGTGACCGTCGAGGTACGCAAGAAGCGCACGTACGTGAAGCGCGAGACCGTCGAGGAAACAGAAGCGCGTCGCGAGGACGAGGAAATCGCCGAGCGTCTCGAGAAACAACTCGAGGGCGAGGCCCAGCGCCGTGCCGAAGAAGCGGCAGGTCGCGCCGCCGAGGAGGCGCGCCGCCAGGCCGAAGAGGACGCAAGGCGCCATGATGAAGCGCGCCGCCGGGCTGAGGAAGAAGCGCGCCGGGCCGAGGAAGAGGCGCGCCGTAGGGCCGACGAAGAACGCCGCAAGGCGGCAGCGCCGGTCGTGGAGCACAAACCCGCTGCACCTGCGCCCGCTGCCGATACACGCGCGGACAAGAAACCCAAGCGTGGCAAGGGCCCTCGTGAAAAAGCCGAGGAGGGCGCCATATTCGGCCGTCGCGAGCTGCACGTTTCGGCCGATCGGGCCGATGCCGCTGCGCGCCGCAAGAAAAAGTCCAAAACCGCTAAGGGCCCCGCGTATGGAGCCGCTACCGGCTCGCACGGCTTTGCCAAGCCGACCGGTCCCGTGGTGCGCGAAGTGATCATCCCCGAGACCATCACCATCGGCGAGCTGGCCAACCGCATGTCCGTGAAGGCCGCCGCCGTGATCAAGCAGATGATGAAGATGGGAACCATGGTGACCATCAATCAGGTGCTCGATCAGGAGACTGCGGCTATCGTTGTCGAGGAGATGGGACACAAGTACAAGCTGCTAAGGGAGAACGCCCTGGAAGAGGACCTGGTCCAGGAGAACGATGCCGAAGGCGAGGCCGAGGCGCGCCCGCCCGTGGTCACGATCATGGGTCACGTCGACCATGGCAAGACCTCGCTGCTCGATTACATCCGTCGCGCGAAAGTGGCCGCGGGGGAGGCCGGCGGCATCACGCAGCACATCGGTGCCTACCACGTGGAGACCCCGCGCGGCGTCATCACCTTCCTCGATACCCCGGGTCACGCGGCCTTCACGGCCATGCGCGCCCGTGGTGCCAAGGTGACCGATATCGTCATTCTGGTGGTGGCCGCCGATGACGGCGTCATGCCGCAGACCAAGGAGGCGGTGGAGCATGCGCGCGCCGCCGCAGTGCCGCTCATTGTGGCGGTGAACAAGATCGACAAGCCGGAAGCCAACCCCGATCGCGTGCGCCAGGAGCTCTCGGCCCTGCAAGTCATTCCGGAAGACTGGGGCGGCGACACCATGTTCATGAATGTGTCGGCCAAGGTCGGCACAGGCATCGATGAACTGCTCGAAGCGGTGCTGTTGCAGGCAGAAGTGCTTGAGCTGAAGGCCGTACCGAACGGTCTGGCCAGTGGCACGGTCATCGAATCACGGCTCGACAAGGGGCGCGGCGCGCTCGCTTCGCTGCTGGTGCAGAACGGTACCCTGCGCAAGGGCGACGTGTTGCTTGCCGGCACCGAATACGGCCGTGTACGTGCCATGTTCGACGAGAACGGCCGCCCCATCGAAGAGGCAGGCCCGTCCATCCCCGTGGAGGTACTCGGACTTTCCGGGACGCCCAATGCAGGTGAACAGGTCATGGTCGTGCCCGATGAGCGCAAGGCGCGTGAAGTCGCGCTGTTCCGCCAGGGCAAGTTCCGCGACGTCAAGCTGGCGCGTCAGCAGCAGGCCAAGCTCGACAGTGTGTTCTCGCAGATGGAAGAGGGCCAGGTACAGACCCTCAACATCCTGCTCAAGGCGGACGTGCAGGGTTCGGCCGAAGCCATTTCCGACTCGCTGACGCGCCTGTCCACCGACGAGGTGCGGGTGAAGATCGTTTCGGCCGGCGTTGGCGGCATCAACGAATCGGACGTGAACCTGGCGGTGGCGTCGAATGCCATCATCCTTGGCTTCAATGTCCGCGCCGACGGCGGCGCCAAGCGTCTCATCGAGGACCAGGGCGTCGATCTTCACTACTACAGCATCATCTATGAGCTGCTGGATGAGGTGAAGAAGGCCATGACGGGCATGCTGGCGCCTGAGTTCAAGGAGACCATCATCGGCCTGGCGCAGGTGCGCGACGTGTTCCGCTCGCCCAAGTTCGGTGCGGTCGCCGGCTGCATGGTGATCGATGGTACCGTCAAGCGGCACGCGCCTATTCGCGTGCTGCGCGACAACGTGGTCATCTACGAAGGCGAACTGGAATCGCTGCGCCGCTTCAAGGACGACGTGAACGAAGTAAAGATGGGCACGGAATGTGGTATCGCCGTGCGTAACTACAACGACGTCCGTGTCGGTGACCAGATCGAGGTCTTCGAACGCGTCCAGGTACAGCGCACCCTCTGACGCGGGGCCTGACGGCGTCGCTCCGCCTGGCGGGGCGGCGCCGTTTCCGTTGTTGAGGCATGAGCGGGGTGGACCATGGCACGTGAATTCAGTCGTACAGACCGTATAGCAGATCAGATGCAGCGCGAACTGGCACTGCTCATCCAGCAGGAAATGCGCGATCCGCGTGTCGGCATGGTGACCGTCGCGGCGGTGGAACTCAGCCGTGACCTGTCCGTCGCCAAGGTGTTCGTGAGTGTGCTCGGGGATGCTGAGCAGGCGCAGGCGGCGCTGGCGGTATTGAAGAAGGCCGCGGGATTTCTGCGTCACGAACTGGGCCGGCGCATGATCGTGCGGGCGTTACCGGAACTGCGCTTCGTGCACGACACCACCAGCGAACGCGGGGCGCACCTGTCGGCGCTCATCGACCAAGCCGTGGCGAAAGATCGAAAAGAAGACTCCGAGGATTGAATGGCTCGTCATCAACGCGGCCGCGGCCGTAACGTCAATGGTATTTTGCTGCTCGACAAGCCGGTCGGGCTGGGTTCGAACGCTGCGTTGCAGGACGTGAAGCGCCTGTTCGAGGCGCGCAAGGCGGGACACACGGGCAACCTGGATCCGCTCGCCAGCGGCTTGCTGCCCATCTGCCTCGGCGAGGCCACCAAGCTCTCGGCCTTTCTGCTCGATGCGGACAAGGTCTACACGGGCACCTGCAAGCTCGGCGTGCGCACCACCACCGCGGATGCAGAAGGCGAGGTCATCGAGACCCGTCCGGTCGGCCCCCTGGACGAGGCGCGCGTGCGCGAGGTGCTGGAGAGTTTCACCGGAGAGATCGTCCAGATCCCGCCCATGCACTCGGCCGTGAAGCACCAGGGCCAGCCCCTCTATAAACTCGCCCACCAGGGCATCGAGGTGGAGCGCAAGCCTCGCACGGTACACATCTACGAGCTGCGCCTGCTGCGCCTGGATGGTGACGAGCTGGATATCCACGTCCACTGCAGCAAGGGCACCTATATCCGTACCCTCGCCGAGGAGATCGGCGCTGCCCTGGGCTGCGGCGCCCACTTGTCGGCGCTGCGCCGTAATGCAGCCGGGCCGTTCCGCCTCGAAGGGGCGGTCACCCTGGACCAGCTGCGGGAGACCAAGGCCGATGGCCTCGCCGCCCTGGACGCGCTGCTGCTGCCCATGGAAGAGGCGCTGGCGGACTGGCCGGCGGTCCAGCTGACGGACAATGCGGCCTATTACCTTGGCCAGGGCCAGGCGGTCCTGGTGCCGCAGGCCCCGACCCACGGCTGGGTGCGCCTGTTCCGCGAGGGGCAGGGCTTCATCGGGGTTGGTAGCATCCTGGACGACGGCCGGGTCGCCCCCAAGCGGCTGATGGTCCAGCATTAAAAGTGAAAATCCTTTTACACCAAGGCCGCGCTTGTTCCCTGGGGACCAGCGGGCTTAAAATACCCGACTTTACGCGTAATGCAGTACTAGCCAGGAGTGTTTCAGAAAATGCCTCTCACCGCTGAACAGAAGCTGAACATCATCAAGGAGTTCGGCAAAAACGAAGCCAACACCGGGTCCACTGAAGTGCAGGTGGCGCTGCTGTCCGCGCGCATCGATGACCTCTCCGGTCATTTCAAGTCCCATGCAAAGGACCACCACTCGCGCCGTGGCCTGCTGCACATGGTGAGCCAGCGTCGCAAGCTGCTCGACTACCTCAAGAAGAAGGATGTGGAACGCTATCGCGCGCTGATCGGGCGCCTTGGCCTGCGTAAGTAAATCCCTGTCCGAACCTCAAAAAGGAAGTAACAGTGACACCGACCGTAAAAGAGTTTCAGTACGGTGATCGCACCGTCAGATTGGAAACAGGTGCAATCGCCCGTCAGGCCAGCGGCGCCGTGATGTGCAGCATGGGCGATACGGTCGTGCTGGTCACTGCCGTGGCAATGAAGGAAGCAACTCCGGGGCGGGATTTCTTTCCGCTCACCGTGAACTACCAGGAGCGCACCTATGCGGCAGGCCGCATCCCCGGCGGGTTCTTCCGCCGTGAGGGCCGGCCTTCCGAGAAGGAGACGCTCACCTCGCGCCTCATCGACCGCCCGCTGCGCCCGCTGTTCCCCGAGGGGTTCTACAACGAAGTCCAGATTGTCGCCACGGTGGTCTCCCTGGACCCCGACATCGATCCGGATATCCCGTCCATGATCGGCGCCTCGGCAGCCCTGGCTCTGTCGGGTGTGCCCTTCAACGGACCCATCGGCGCTGCGCGCGTGGGCTACAAGGACGGTCAGTATCTGCTGAACCCGGGCCTTGCCGCCGTTAAGGAGTCCCAACTCGACCTGGTGGTTGCGGGTACCGAAAGCGCGGTGCTCATGGTCGAATCCGAGGCCCAGGAACTGCCGGAAGACGTCATGCTCGGCGCCGTCATGTTCGGCCACGAGCAGATGCAGGCCGTCATCAAGGCCATCAACGAACTGGTCGCCGTCGCCGGCAAGCCCCGCTGGGACTGGCAGCCGCCCGCGGCCGACGAGGCCCTGCTCAACGCCGTGGCCGAGCTGTGTGCCGCGCCCATCGAGCAGGCCTACACCATTCACGAGAAGCAGGCCCGCTATGCGCGCCTCGGCGAAATCCGCGCCGACGCCGTGGCCAAGCTGGCCAATCCGGAAGCCGAGCGTTTCTGGGATGCGGCGAAGGTGTCCACCGCGGTCAGCGATCTCGAATACAAGGTCGTGCGCAGCACCATTCTGACCGGCAAGCCCCGCATTGACGGCCGCGACACCAAGACCGTGCGCCCCATCGACATCAAGGTCGGCGTGCTGCCCCGTACCCACGGTTCCGCCATCTTCACCCGCGGCGAGACCCAGGCGCTGGTGGTGGCCACCCTTGGCACGGCGCGCGACGCGCAGATCATCGATGCCCTGGAAGGCGAGCGCAAGGAGGCCTTCCTGCTGCACTACAACTTCCCACCGTATTGCGTCGGAGAAACCGGCATGGTCGGCAGCCCCAAGCGCCGTGAGATCGGCCACGGCCGCCTTGCCAAGCGCGGCGTGCAGGCCATCATGCCCAACATGGCCGACTTCCCGTACACCATCCGCGTGGTGTCCGAGATCACCGAATCCAACGGTTCCAGCTCCATGGCCAGCGTGTGCGGTTCCAGCCTGGCGCTCATGGACGCCGGCGTGCCCACCAAGGCGCCCGTGGCGGGCGTGGCCATGGGCCTCATCAAGGAGCAGGACAAGTTCGCGGTGCTCACGGACATCATGGGCGACGAGGATCACCTCGGCGACATGGACTTCAAGGTCGCCGGCACCGAGAACGGCGTGACCGCCCTGCAGATGGACATCAAGATCGAAGGTATCACCCGCGAGATCATGCAGATCGCGCTGAGCCAGGCCCATGACGGTCGGCTGCACATCCTCGGCGAGATGAAGAAGGCGATCAACGCGCCGCGTACCGACCTGTCGGAATTCGCACCGCGCTACATCACCTTCAAGATCAACCCGGACAAGATCCGCGACGTGATCGGCAAGGGCGGTGTCACCATCCGCGCCATCACCGAGGAGACCGGCACCAGCATCGATCTGGATGACGACGGCACCGTGAAGATCGCCTCGGTCGACAAGGCCGCCGGTGAAGAGGCCCGCCGCCGTATCGAGCAGCTGACCGCCGAGGTGGAAGTGGGCAAGGTCTATGAGGGCCGCGTGGCCAAGCTCATGGACTTCGGCGCCTTCGTCACCGTGTTGCCGGGCCGCGACGGCCTGGTGCACATCTCCCAGATCTCGCACGAGCGCGTGGAGAACGTGGCCGACAAGCTGTCCGAAGGCCAGACCGTGCGCGTGAAGGTCCTGGAGATCGACAAGCAGGGCCGTATCCGCCTGTCCATCAAGGCCATCGAAGAAGGCGAATAAGCCTGATCTGACGGCACAATGAAAGGGACCTTCGGGTCCCTTTCTGTTTTGTGTAGCCCGGATGGAGCGCAGCGCCATCCGGGCTCCCAAGACCGCCCCCCGCACCACGCGGGCGACGTTCGCATGCCAATGGCAATCGCCGGTTCAGACCGGCAGAAACAGCCAGTACACCGCCAGGTTCACGGCGGTGACCACCGCCCCCACCCGCGCGAACTCGAAAAAGCCCACCGTGACGCCTGCACGGCGCTCGGCGTTTTGCAGGATGATCACGTTGCTCGCGGCGCCGAGGATCAGCAGGTTGCCCGCGATGGTGCTGCCGACGGCGAGTGCCAGCATGGCAGGCTCGCCGCCACCGGCCAGTTCGAGCACGGGTAGATAGAGCGCCACCAGCGGCACATTGGAGATGAGTTGGGAGAGCAGTACGCTCACGGCCAGTACCGTGGGCATAGCGGCCAGATTCGTGTCCGGGGCGACGAAGCCCTGGAAGAACCCTGTCTCCCACACGCTGCGCATGAGCACGAACATCGCCGCGAAGAACACCAGGGCGCGCCAGTCGAGGTGGCGCATCAAGGCGCGGCGCGGGCCGAACAGGATGATGGGAGAGGCCGCCAGCAAGGCGATGTGGCTCAAACGGAGCGCCAGTGGTGCGTCCGCCAGCACCAGCGCAATACGCAGGCCAATCAGTGCCATGAACAGGCCTAACGATCAGCGCGCCAGGCGCGCCAAGGCAGGTTCGGAGACCACCACACGGGAATGCCGTAGCGGTGTCGCATGAAAATCCTTGTGCAACAACACGCGCAGCACCACAAAGGTGAGCATCAGGTTCAGCAGCGTCGGCAGCAGCAGGTGCCGGAGAAAACTCAGAAATGGGCCGCCATGCCGCCATGCAGGGCAATGAGCAGGTTCTGGGGATTACCGATGGGGCTCGTGACACTGCCGATGGTGATGGGAAAGGCCAGGGTCAACAGCAGCAGGCGCGGCGGCAGGCCGTGTTCGCGGGCGAGCAGCAGGGCCAGGGGGGTACCGATGATGGCCAGGGTGTCGTTCATCAGCAGTGCCGAACCGAGGCCGGCGCCCAGCAGGAGCCGCAGCACGAGTCCGTTGGCGGAGCGCACGTCGGCGAGCAGGCGAATAGGTGGTGGCGAACAGCAGACCACTGCGTTCCAGGGTGTCGCCTATGATGAAGACGCCCAGGAGAAAGCCTATCACGTCCCAGTCGACGGCAGCGGCCGCAGCCGCCGGGGTCATGTGGCCGCTGAGCAGCACGACGGCGGCGCCGCTGCCCATGGCCATCCAGATGGGAATGCGCGTCTGCCCGAAGCGCCTCACGGCGATGAGCAGGAAGACGACCGCGAGGACGAAAAGGGGGAAGGGCATAGGCGTGGTGACCAAGGCTGCGCGAGTATACGCCCGGCGCGCTACAGGGCGCGAGTGCGTGCTTCCTCGCGCGGTAAGACCGCCGCGTCACTCCGTGCCTATGCGGTGGTTGTGTGTCCGCGCTAGAATCGGTCGTTCTTTGCGTGAGGGTTTTCAGGATGTCGGCCAGTGCCGAACGTGCATCAAAAGACGATGGATTCCAGGCTGCAGCCGAAGCGTTGGTCCGCGCCGGCGTCCAGCTGTTCGCGCGGGGTTGGGTCCCTGCCACGAGCGGCAATTTCTCCGCGCGTCTGCCAGGCGGCGACGTCGCCATCACCGTATCCGGGCGTCACAAGGGCCGATTGACCGCGGACGATATCATGCGCATCGACGGGGCCGGCCGTCCGCTCGGCACCAGCAAGCGCCCATCCGCAGAGACCCTGTTGCACACGGCCTTGTATGCGCGCTATCCGGAAGTGGGCGCGGTGCTGCATACCCATTCGCGCAATGCGACCTTGCTGTCACGCAAGGTCAAGGGCGTGGTGGTGCTTGAGAACTATGAGCTGCTCAAGGCGTTTCGCGGTATCGACACCCACGCGACCTCGGTGGCGGTGCCCGTGTTCCCCAATGACCAGGACATCCCGCGGCTGTCCGCCCAGGTGGAGACCTGGCTGGACAGTCATCCGCATACCTGGGGTTATCTCATTGCGGGTCACGGCCTCTATACCTGGGGCGCGGACGTGGATGAGACGCTGCGGCACCTGGAAGCCTTCGAATTCCTGTTCGATTGTGAATTGCATAGCCGGGGGTGAGGCATGAGTACTTTGGCGATTTATGAAAAAAGTGACAGGGTTGCGCCGCGCGAAGTCATCCGGGACCACGCGGAAATCAGCGCGCGACTGAAAACCCTGGGCGTGCGTTTCGAACGTTGGGAAACCAACCAGCCGCTGTCGGCCGACGCAGGTCAGGAAGAAGTACTCGCGGCGTATGCGAAGCAGGTGGGCAAGCTCAATGAGGAATACGGTTTCCAGTCCGTGGACGTCGTTTCCCTGCGCCCGGACCACCCCAAGAAGGACGAGCTGCGCGCCAAGTTCCTTGAAGAACACATCCACAAGGATTTCGAGGTGCGCTTCTTCGTGGACGGCAGCGGACTGTTCTATCTGAACGTGGGCGACACCGTCTACGGCCTGCTGTGCGAGCAGGGCGACCTGGTGAGCGTACCGGCCGGTACCCTGCATTGGTACGACATGGGCGCACAAGCGGATTTCAAGTGCATCCGCCTGTTCGTGGTGCCGGACGGCTGGGTCGCCGAATTCAGCGGCAGCGGCATGGCTGAGTGTTTTCCAAAATTCGAACAGTTCGTCGAGAATTTCGCATGATCAAGGCCATCATCACGGACATCGAGGGCACGACCTCGTCCCTGTCCTTCGTCAAGGATGTGCTGTTCCCGTATGCACGGGAACGCATGAAGGACTTCGTCCGTGAGCATGGCCATGAACCGGCCGTGGCCAGGCTGCTCGATGACGTCTGCCACCTGGTCGGGCGCGAGATGAGCAACGAGCAGGTGGCCGAGCAACTGATCCAATGGATCGATGAGGACCGTAAGGTCACCCCGCTCAAGGCCCTGCAGGGGCTGATCTGGGAGGCGGGCTACCGCGGCGCAGATTTCACCGGCCACGTGTACGAAGATGCGGTACGCAACCTGCGTCAGTGGAACGCACGCGGTATCAAACTGTACGTGTTCTCGTCCGGCTCGGTCTATGCGCAGAAGCTGCTGTTCGGACACACGGAATTCGGCGATCTCACGACGCTGTTCACCGATTACTTCGATACCAACGTCGGCGCCAAGCAGGACCCGACCGCGTACACATCCATCGCGACCAGCATCGGCCTCGGACCCGGGGAGATCCTGTTCCTGTCGGATGTGAAAGGCGAGCTGGATGCGGCACGCCAGGTAGGCATGCGAACCACCTGGCTGGTGCGCAACGGACCCATCGATCCCCATGCGGAACACCGCCAGGTAGCCGGCTTCGACGACATCGTCCTGGGGCCTGGACCCCTGCAATGAACGCAGCGGGCAAAAAAGCATTAACCACGGGGGACACGGGGAACACGGGGGGAGAAAAAATGGGTAGCTCACGCTGGGCGCGTAACGTTTACGTGACGGGTGCAGCTGCGGGCCGATGAGAGCGCGCTTGCGCGCGACGGCTGATGACTCGACGCTTAATCCTGAGCGATCGGATCTTTTACCCGTGTTCCCCGTGTCCCCCGTGGTTAAGCTTTTCTCTTCCAAGAAATCAGAAAACGGAGATCGCCATGGCACTCACACCTTCCACCATGTTGCCGCTGGGTACTCCTGCGCCCGATTTTCTGCTGACGGACACGGTCTCAGGCAGGCCGGTATCATTGGCCGACTTCCAGGGTCGGCGCGCCCTGCTGGTGGCCTTCATCTGCAACCACTGCCCGTACGTGAAGCACATCGCCGAAGCCTTCGCGGCCTTTGCCCGGGAGTACGAGGGCAGGGGACTGGCGGTCGTCGCCATCAGCGCCAATGACCCCGCCCACCGTGCCGAAGACGGTCCGGAATTCATGGCGGAAGAAGCACGGGCGCGCGGCTACGTGTTTCCCTACCTGTTCGATGCCGACCAGCGCGTGGCCAAGTCCTATCGTGCCGCCTGCACGCCGGATTTTTTCCTGTTCGATGCGGGGCACCGACTCGTTTATCGCGGCCAGTTCGACGACAGCCGCCCCGGCAACGACCGGCCCGTCACCGGTCGGGACATGCGCGCCGCCGTGGACGCCGTGCTCGCGGGCAAACCGGTGCCGGAGCAGCAAACCCCGAGCATCGGCTGCAATATCAAGTGGAAGCCGGGCAACGAGCCGGATTATTGAGCCGGCGAAAGGAGACAAAGAAGACGAACCACGGAGGTTACGGAGGGCACGGAGAAAGACTCCGTGATCACTTGCTTTCGACAGTCGTAGGTCACGTTGCGAAGCTACGTGACATCTTTCGGCCGCGTCTGTCACGTAGGCGCTGCGCGCCAACGTGACCTACGGGCAGTGGATCTGTGGTGGATGACGGTGCCCCGGCAAAGACTCCTCCGCGTTGAACCCTGCCTCTGTGCTCAATGCCGCTGGTACGTGCCGATGAGTTCCGCCGTGGTGATGATGTGTCCTTCCATGGCGCGCAACAGCATGTCGCGATCGGGATAACCCAGGTCGGGGAGTTCGGTGTCGAGCGCGTACAAGCGGTGAACATAGCGATGCCGACCCACTGGCGGGCAGGGGCCGCCGTAGAAGGGCTCCTGGGCATCGTTGATACCCGCTTTCGTGCCCTCGGGCAGCACCCCGCTGGCCGCGACGGCCTCCTCCAGGCTGCGCGTCCCGGGTGGCAGGTTGTAGAGCACCCAATGGGTGTAGGTACGCCGCGGCGCATTGGGGTCCGGCGCGTCCGGGTCTTCGATAATCAGGGCGAGGCTGCGTGTACCCGCCGGGACGTCGTCCCAGCTGAGCGGTGGCGACAGATCGGAGCCGTCGCAGGTATAGCGCAACGGGATTTCCTCACCGGAACGAAAGGCATCGGAGCGCAGATGCACGGCCGACCTCCTGCGCAGGCGCTGGCAGTCTTGCTGTGAGGATAGCCTGTGCGGTCTCAGGCCGCGAAACGCAGGGCTGTCACCGGCCGTTCCAGAGGCCCGTTTGCCCGCCCAAGAATGTCCCCCCGCGTAATACCTCGTGCATCAGAGCGCGATGGCTTCGGGTACAGGCTCTTCTCCCCAGATGGCGCGGATGGCCGGCAGGGCCGGTGTGACAGGACCGGTGGTGAGAATGCGTACGCGGCCGGCATGATCGGGGCTGCGCAATTGGCCGGTCTCCGCAAGGCGCCGCTGCACCTGGCGCGCGACCGCACCGCCGGTGTCGATGACCGCCACGTCGGGACCCGCCGCGGCTTCGATGAGCGGGCGCAGGGGCGGAAAGTGGGTGCAGCCGAGGATCAGGGTGTCCGCGCCGTGTTCGAGCAGGGGCGCAACGCAATCGCGCACCACGGCCTGGGCATGGGCGGAGTTTATGTCGCCGTGTTCCACCAGTTCGACCAGTTCAGGACTTGGCCGGCTGATCACCTCGATCTTCTCCGCAAAGCGCGCCAGCAGGGCCGCGAAGCGCGTGCTCTTCAGGGTGCCTGCGGTGGCCAGCACGCCTACCACGCCGTTGCGCGTGGCGGCGGCGGCGGGTTTCACGGCCGGTTCCATGCCGACGACGGGCTGGGCGAATTGCTCACGCAGGCCGGCGACCGCGGCGGCGGTCGCCGTATTGCACGCCACCACCACCGCCTTCACACCCTGTTCCACCAGCCAGCCGGTCACCACGCGGGCGCGTTCGCGGATCTGTTCGGGCGGACGCGGGCCATAGGGCACCCAGGCGGTATCCGCCACGTACAGCAGGTCTTCGGCCGGGAGCAGATGTCGGATCTGCCGCAGGACCGACAGGCCGCCCACGCCTGAATCGAAGACGCCGATGGGGTGCGAAACAATGCCGGGCATCACGAAGTACAGGTGAAACGAAGGGCCATAGCATACGGCATGACTGCCCGAATGCGCGCGGCGACGTTGAAGCTTTTCCCGTCATCGGGCATAGTCCCCGGTCATGGCCGATCGTCGACTCAAGGTTTTCTACACCGTCGCCCGCCACATGAGTTTTACCAAGGCGGCGGAATCCCTGCATATGACCCAGCCGGCCGTCACCTTTCAGGTGCGGCAGCTGGAGGAATTCTTCAATACACGCTTGTTCGATCGCACCCACAACCGCATCAGCCTCACTGACGCGGGCCGGCGGGTGTACGAGTACGCCGACCGCATTCTCGCGCTGTATTCCGAGATGGAGAATGCGATACGTGATCTCACTGGCGAGGTGAGCGGTGTGCTGCAGCTCGGCGCGAGCACGACCATTGCCGAGTACATGCTTCCGGCGTTGCTGGGTGCCTTCAAGGCCCGCTATCCCGAGGTCACCATCCGGCTCACGGTGAACAACAGCGACGGCATCGTCAGCATGGTGGAGAACAACGCCATCGACCTCGGTGTGGTCGAGGCCCCGGTGCACAACAAGAATCTCTCGGTGGAGCTGTGCCGCATGGACCAGATGGTGCTCATCGTGCCGCACGGACACGCGCTGGCGGGAGAGACCACCGTGCCGGTGGCGCGGCTGCTGGAATTCCCCTTCATCGGACGCGAGGAAGGCTCGGGCACGCGCGAGGTGATTCTGGAGCACCTGGCCGCGAGCGGTTTTGACCCGGCCGATCTGGACATCGTGCTGGAGCTCGGCAGCCCGGAGGCCATCAAGGGTGCGGTGGAGGCGGGCCTCGGCATTTCCGTGATGTCACGGGCCACGGTGGTCAAGGAACTCAAGCTCGGTTCACTGGTGGCGGTAAACATCGAACCGGCGCTGGAGCGACCGTTTTCGTTCGTGCACCAGCGGCAGAAATTTCGTCTGCGCGCCATCGAGATCTTCCTGGAGTTCGCCCGCCAACACTGCCATCGCCCGCCAGTGGATACCGTTACCGAATGAGCAAGCAGGAAAAACGTCTCCTGACCCTCTTCGGAGCGCTGCCCGACGATGCACGGGCAACACTGCTGGAGTTCGCGGAATTCCTGCACACCCGCAGCGGCGGCCGTGAGGTGGCGGTACCAACACCCATCGAGCGGCCCAAAGATGAGACCGTCATCGCCGCCATCAAGCGTCTATCCGCCACTTACCACATGGTGGATCGTGACAAGATGCTGCACGAGACCTCAGCGCTGGTGAGTGCCCATTTGATGCAGGGCCGACCGGCGGTGGAGGTCATCGACGAACTGGAACAGGTTTTTCGCCGCCATTACGAGCGTCTGGTCGCCACGCGGCAGTAGCTTGCGCGCCGGGTTCCCGGGCCCGAAAAAGCCGAAGGCCACGGAGGTCTGCTCCGTGGCCTTCAGCGGTCCGCACTGCTGTTACAGCACCTCCGAGGCGTAGTCCGCCAGGCGCGAGCGTTCGCCGCGCTTGAGGGTCACGTGCCCGCCGTGGGCCCAGCTCTTGAAGCGATCCACCACGTAAGTCAGGCCGCAGTTGGTTTCCGTCAGGTAGGGTGTGTCGATCTGTGCCACGTTGCCGAGGCACACGACCTTGGTGCCTGGGCCCGCGCGGGTGATCAGGGTCTTCATCTGCTTCGAGGTCAGGTTCTGCGCCTCGTCGAGGATGATGTACTTGTTCAGGAAGGTGCGCCCGCGCATGAAGTTGAGCGAGCGGATCTTGATGCGCTTGTTGAGCAGTTCCTGGGTGGCGGCGCGCTCCCAGTCGCTGCCGTGTTCCTTCTGGGTGAGCACTTCCAGGTTGTCCATGAGGGCGCCCATCCAGGGGGTCATCTTTTCTTCCTCGGTACCCGGCAGGAAGCCGATGTCCTCGCCGACCGGGATGGTCACGCGGGTCATGATGATTTCCGAGTAGAGGTTCTGGTCGAGGGTCTGCGCGAGGCCCGCGGCCAGTGCGAGCAGAGTCTTTCCGGTGCCCGCCTGGCCCACCAGACTGACGAAATCCACTTCCGGGTCCATGAGCAGGTTGAGGGCGAAGTTCTGCTCCCGGTTGCGCGCCATGATGCCCCAGACGTTGTGCGCCTTGTGGCGGTACTCGCGTGCGGTCTCGATGACGGCCGTCTCGCCCTCGATCTTGCGCACCACGGCTTCAATACCGTTCTCCTGGTCCTGGTACAGGAACTGGTTGGGCGACCAGGTGCCGGCTTCGGGTCCGGTAATGCGGTAGAACGCGCGGCCCTCTTCCTGCCACGACTCCATGTTCTTGCCGTGGCGATCCCAGAAATCCGCGCTCAGCTCGGCCACGCCGGTGTAGAGCAGATCCACGTCTTCGAGGACCTGGTCGTTGCGGTAGTCCTCGGCATGCACACCGAGCACCGCCGCCTTGATGCGCATGTTGGTGTCCTTGGACACCAGCGTGACTTTCACGCCCGGGTGTTCTTCCCGCAGCGCCAGCACGGTGCCGAGAATGCTGTTGTCACTCTTGCTGCCGGGCAGGGTGGTGGGTAGATCCACCGGATAGGGACGGGTCTGGAAGAACAGGCGGCCGGTCGGGCCGACGGTGATGCCGTTCTGGCCGGCGGAGGACAGCGGGGTGCCCTGGGCAATGTCTTCGGTGGCAATGCCGACCATGAGATCGTCCATGAACCGGCTGGCCTGTCGGGCGTTGCGCGCCACTTCCGAATGGCCGCGCTTGTTGTTGTCCAGTTCCTCGAGCACCACCATGGGCAGGTAGATATCGTGTTCGTGGAAGCGGAACAGCGCGGTCGGATCGTGCATCAGCACGTTGGTGTCGAGGACGAAAAGGCGTTTCTGTTCGGCGTTGGTCATCGCAGCTCTTTCGTGGTTTCCGGGAACATGGATTCTGTCATCAGGCGTTCAGCGCGTGTACCGCATCGAGCACCTGTGCGGCATGGCCGGGCACTTTCACCTTGCGCCACTCGCGGCGCAGCAATCCGGCGCGATCGAACAGGAAGGTGCTGCGTTCGATACCCAGGGTGATGCGGCCGTACATGTTCTTTTCCCTGATGACGTCGAACGCCTTGCAGGCGGCTTCGTCGGTGTCGGACAGCAATTCGAAAGGGAAACCCTGTTTGGCCTTGAAGTTTTCGTGCGATTTGAGACTGTCGCGGGAAATGCCGAACACCACGGCACCGGCGGCCTTGAAGTGCGCGTGCAGGTCACGGAAATCCTGACCCTCGCTGGTGCAGCCCGGGGTGCTGTCCTTGGGATAGAAATACAGCACCACGTGGTGACCATTCAGGTCACGCAGGCGAATCGTCTGGCCGCCGGTGGCGGCCAGGGTGAGATCGGGGATCATCGAACCGGGCGCTGCGGTCATGATTTCGGTTCAGCCTTTCACCGGTTCGAGTACGGCATCCAGGTTGAGGGCGTCGCAGAATTCGAAGAACTCATCGCGCAGTCGGCCGATGTGGGTGGAACCCGGGATGCTCACCGTGAGGTTGGCCGAGAACATGCGCGTGCCGGTCTGCGCGGCGTGATAGCTGTCGGTGTAAAGGTCGTGAATGTTGATGTTGCGCGACGAGAAAAAGTGCGCCAGCTGGTAGATGATACCCGGATGATCGATGGAAACCACGTCCACGGAATAGGGGATGGCCGCCGGGCCGGGTTTCTTTTCCTCGGTGCGCCGGGCCATGATGGTCAGGTCCAGCTTTTTTTCCAGACCGGGCAGCAGGTGCTCGAGCTTGGCGATGGCGTTCCAGTTACCTTGGACCAGCATCATGATGGCGAATTCGCCGCCGAGCACGGTCATGCGGCTGTCGAGGATGTTGCCGCCGCAATCGAGCACTTGTTCGGCGAGGTCGTTGATGATGCCCGGGCGGTCACGGCCGAGGGCGGAAACGACGATGAACTGGAGCGGGGGCTGTTTGGGCATGGCCGGGGCGGGGAAGGGCTCTTCAGTAATTTAGGCCCGATTGTAACCGGCCTGCGGGGCAGTGTCCTGAATCCTTGGGAGCCGCGTCGCAGTACGCTGTGGTTCTCTTGAGTTCCCGGGGTGGCATCAGTACCATGCGTGATTCTTTTTTGGGAGACGAGTCCATGTTTCACGGGAGTATGGTCGCGCTGGTGACGCCCATGCGCGCCGATGGTTCGGTGGACGAGGAGAGCCTGCGCGGTCTGGTCGAATTCCACGTGGCGAACGGCACCGATGCCCTCGTCGCCGTGGGCACCACGGGCGAGGCCTCGACCCTCGACAATGACGAACACGTCGGGGTTGTGCGACGGGTGGTCGAGACGGCCGCCGGCCGCGTCCCGGTCATCGCCGGCACGGGGTCCAATTCCACCCGCGAGGCCATCGAGCTGACGCGGGCGGCCATGGAAGTGGGCGCCGATGCCTGCCTGCTGGTGACGCCCTATTATGTCAAGCCGACCCAGGAAGGCCTGTACCGCCACTTCAAGGCGGTTGCCGAGGCCGTGCCGGTCCCGCAGATCCTTTATAACGTCCCGGGCCGTACCGCGGTGGACATGCAGAATGCCACCGTGGAGCGCCTGTCCCACATCGCCAATATCGTGGGCATCAAGGATGCCACCGGCAACCTGGAGCGCGGCCGCGAGCTCATCCAGCTGTGCGGCGAGCGCATGGACATCTTCAGTGGCGACGACGCCACCGCCATGGAGCTGATCCTGATGGGCGCCAAGGGCGACATCTCCGTCACCGCCAACGTGGCCCCGCGCGACATGCACGAGATGTGCGCCGCGGCCCGGGCCGGCGACCGTGCCCGCGCCGAGGCTATCAACCAGCGCCTCATGGCCTTGCACAAGAACCTGTTCGTGGAAGCCAACCCGATCCCGGTGAAGTGGGCCGTACAGCAGTTGGGCCTCATTCCGCCCGGCATCCGCCTGCCCCTGACACCGCTCTCGGAGCAGCACCACGAAACCGTGCGCCAGGCCATGGTACAGGCGGGGGTGCTCTGAGTGCGCGCCTTGTCCCGCGTCCTGCCGCTTGCCCTGTGCCTGATGCTGGCGGCGTGCGCCTCCCAAGCCCCTGAGCAGGAGGGCCGGCTCGATTACCAGAAAGCCGTCACACTCCCGCCTCTGGATGTCCCGCCGCCCTTGCAGGTGCCCGCAGAAGGCGCTGACGCCGTGGCCTTGCCGATTACCCGCGAAGCCGAAGCGCAGGCCCTGCTTCCCAAGGTTACCGACGTGCGTGTGGAACGTGCAGGCGACATGCGCTGGCTGGTGGTGCAGGGCAGTCCGGAGGACCTTTGGCCCCAGGTGCGCCGCTTCCTGGAAGGGCTGGGCCTGGAAATCGCCCGCGAGGACCCGCGGGTCGGGGTGCTGGAGACCCAGTGGGCCGAGAACCGCGCCGACATCCCCGAAGGTTTCATCCGCGGCCTGATCAGTCGCATCGCCCCCAACCTGTACTCCGCCTCCACCCGCGACCGCTACCGCGTGCGCCTGGAACGGGGCCTGCAGCCGGGCAGCACGGAGATCTACGTGGCCCATTACGGCGTGGAACAGGTCGAGCAGGGCGAAACCCTGGTCTGGCAGCCGCGCCCGTCCGACCCGGAGCTCACCAGTGAATTGCTCAGTCGCCTCATGCTCGCCCTGGGCGTGCCGGAGGAGCGCGCCGTGGCCGAGCTGCAGCAGGCTGCCACCACGCCCGCCGCGGTACGCGCCCGCCTGGAAGGCGACGCCGTGCTGGTGACCGAAGGCTTCGCACGCGCCTGGCGGCGCGTGGGCATCGCCCTGGATCGCATCGGCCTCATTGTGGAAGACCTGGACCGCTCGCAGGGCCTGTATTGGGTGCGCGTGAGTGAGGAAGGCGAAAAACAGGGTTGGTGGGACAGCCTGTTCGGCGACGAGCAGGAGGTCTCGGAACGCAGCTTCCGCGTGAAAGTGCAAGGCAGCGAGACCGACGCCTACGTCACCCTTGAAAACGACACGGGCGCCTCCGTCAAGCCGGCCACCCGCCAGAAGGTGCTCGGCCAGCTGGAGGAGCAGCTCCGGTAGCCCATGGGGTGCGGAAGCCGCAGCGCGGTCTGGACGTGCCGGGAAATCGGCTGATGCGCTTCGCCAGCCTCGGCAGCGGCAGCCGCGGCAACGCCACCCTGGTGGAGGCGGGCGGCACCTGCGTCATGATCGACTGCGGCTTCAGCGCGCGCGAGACCGAAGCGCGCCTCGCGCGCCTCGGCAAGACCCCGGCGGACGTGAGCGCCATTTTGGTCACCCACGAACACTCGGATCACATCGGCGGCGTGGCGGCCTTCGCGCGCCGTCACCGTGTGCCCGTGTGGATGACTGTGGGTACGCGCGCCAATAGCCGCCCGGAGGAACTGCCGGCCCTGCACCTGTTCAGCAGCCACGAGCCGTTCGTCATCGGCGACCTGCGGGTGCACCCCTTCCCGGTGCCCCATGATGCCCGCGAACCGAGCCAGTTCGTGTTCGACGACGGCGCCCGGCGCCTCGGCATGCTCACCGACGCCGGCGCGGTCACCGCGCACGCCGAGCGCTTGCTGGACGAGTGCGATGCGCTCCTGCTCGAATGCAATCACGACCCGCACATGCTGGCCACTGGGCCGTACCCGCTCCCGCTGAAGGCCCGGGTGGGTGGCCGCTACGGGCACCTCAGCAACGCGCAGGCGGCCGATGTGCTTGGTGGCCTGTGCGGGCGGCGCCTGCAACACGTGGTTGCGGCCCATCTGAGCGAAAAGAACAACCGACCCGCGCTGGCCCGTGACGCCCTGTGCGGCGCGCTCGGCTGCGAGCCGGACTGGATCACCGTGGCCGACCAGAACCGGGGTTTTGGTTGGCGTGAAATTACCTAGCTTTACTGACTGCCGAGGCAGACCATGGAAAAACGCGAACAACTCTATTCGGGCAAGGCCAAGTCCGTGTACGGCACGGACGACGCCGATCTGTACATCATGGAATTCCGCGACGACACCACCGCCTTCGACGGCCTCAAGGTGGAATCCCTCGCGCGCAAGGGCATGGTGAACAACAAGTTCAACGCCTTCATCATGCAGAAGCTCGAAGCGGCCGGTGTGCCCACCCACTTCGTGCGCATGCACTCGGACAACGAGGCCGTGGTGAAGCGCCTGGAGATGATTCCCCTGGAGTGCGTGGTGCGCAACATCGCGGCGGGCTCGCTGGTCAAGCGCCTGGGCGTCACCGAGGGCATGGACCTTACCCCGCCCACCTTCGAACTGTTCCTCAAGAACGACGCCCTGCACGACCCCATGGTCAACGAGTACCACGCCCGTTCCTTCGGCTGGGCCACCGAAGCCGAGATCGCGCGCATGAAGGAACTCACCTTCAAGGTGAACGACGTCCTCAAGAAGCTGTTCCGCGATGCGGGCATGCTGCTGGTGGACTACAAGCTGGAATTCGGCCGCTTCCACGGCGACATCGTCCTCGGCGACGAGTTCTCGCCGGACGGCTGCCGTCTGTGGGACGCGGACACACGCAAGAAGCTGGACAAGGACCGCTTCCGTCAGGGCCTCGGCAGTGTGGTTGAGGCTTACGAGGAAGTGGCCCATCGGCTGGGCGTGCCGCTGTAAGCGCTTTCTCCAGCGGTTGTGAGAAAAGGCGGGATCCCCGCCTTTTTTCATTTCAGCCGTCCCACTACGCCGGGTGCCTTTTCTGTGCAGTTTCGTAGCCCGGGTGGAGCGAAGTGGAACTCGGGGGGTTGATGGCTTGTATTTGGCCTGGGTTATATGAGGAAGCGCTTCGCGCCAAAGAAGAGAAAACGAGAAAACAAGAAGAAAAGCTGGACGTACCGCTTGGTGTATTCCGAGCGTCACGATATCGGACGGATTCTCCGAATCCCGTATGCCGCGCCGAGCACCGCAGTCCGAATCGGATGAGGCCCGCAGGGGGCGCGCCAGGGATGGCGCGCCGTCCACGCCGGGGCAGGAGGCCCCGGCGTGGACCCCCGATTCGGACGAGGAGCGCAGGGCACCGCCGAAGGCGGCGCGGCATTCGGGCGGCCTTTCTTTGGGGTACTTTTCTTTGGCCGCGCAAAGAAAAGTACCTCGTCGTAGGGGGGCGAAAACCCCCGTCTAAATAATCTTCGGGCGTAGCCCCACATGAAATACCCAGGCCAAATACAAGCCGCCAAATCCCCGGATTCCAAATACGGGCTACTCATGGCGTGGCGCCGAAGAAGAAGCCGAGCACCGCGCCATAGATGGCGTGGCCGATAAGCGTGGATGCGGGCGTGCGCCGGCCATAGTTGAGGCCGAGGAAACCGGGCGGTTCGAGGCGTGCCACCACGTCGGGACCGTCGTAGTCGGTGGCCATGCGCGGATGGATATAGGGCAGCAGCGGCAGCACCACCGTGAGCAGAAATAGCCCGTGCAAGCTGCCCGCGAGCAGGCCGATGAACCAACCCGCGTTGCCCAGTCGGGCGAACAGCCAGAAGTAGAGCAGGGCGAAGAGCCAGCCGCCGATGAAATAGAAGATGGCGCCATACACATTGGCGCGGGCGCGGTCGGGCGTGAAAAACGCGCCGACGATGAATGGCAGTGACAGGCGTGAGATGCCGAGGCCCTGGCTTGCCGACAGGATGGTGGTGAGCAAGGCCGTGGCGACGGCGCCGCCGAGCAGCACGTCTTCGTAACGCACGAGGGCGGTCATCATTGCCATCTTGAGTGAACCTTTCGCGCGCGCTCGATGGCGATGGCGGCGGTGACGATGCCGGCGTGGGTGAAGGCCTGGGGAAAGTTGCCGAGGGGGGCGCCGTCGGCGTCGAACTCCTCACCGAACAGGCCCACGTCGTTGCCCAGCGAGAGCAGATACTCGAATTCCGCCTCGGCCTCATCGATCCGCCCGGCGTGGGCGAGATAGTCCACGGCCCAGAAACTGCACGCGGCGAAGGTGCCCTCCGGTTCGGCAAAGTCGTCGCTGCCCGGCGGATAGCGGTTGAGCACGCGGCCCACGCCCAGGTGCCGGCGCAGGCAGTCATAAGTGCCGCGCATGCGCGGGTCGTCGCCACGCACATAGCCGTGGTGCGGCATGAGCAGCACGCTGGCGTCGAGCCACTGGCTGTCGAACACGCCTACGTAGCTGTTCAGTTGCGTGCTGAAGCCGTTTATATCGATGGCGCGGCGGATGGCCTCGCGCCCGCGCTCGTAGTCGGTCTTGCGCACCCGCAGGTGTCCTTGTTGATGCAAAGTCAGCAGCCGGTCCAGGACCACCCAGCACATGAGCTTCGAGAAGGTGAAGTGCCGGCGCGGGCCGCGGATCTCCCACATGCCGTTGTCGGGTTCGCGCCAGCGTTCAAGTACGACGTCGCCGAAGCCCACCAGATAATTCTTTTCCCAGCGGTCGAGCCTGCCGCCGCTTTGCACGTAATAGAACGCGCCGTCCACCACCTCGCCGTAGACGTCGAGCTGCAGCTGCTGCCAGGCGCCGTTGCCGATACGCACCGGACGGGCGTTGCCGTGGCCGGCGAGGTGATCGAGGGTGAATTCCGGAATGCGCGCCTCGCCGAATACCGAATAAAGCACCTGCAATTCGGGATGAGTCAGGCGCGTGGCGTGCAGCAGCCAACCGAGAAAGCCCTCGGCCTCGTCGCGATAACCCATGTAGTCGAAGGCTTCAAGGGTGCGCGCGGCGTCGCGCAGCCAGCAGTAGCGGTAATCCCAGTTGCGCTGGCCGCCGGGATTTTCGGGCAGGGACGTGGTCGGCGCGGCGATGACCGCGCCCGACAGCGAATAGGTGAGCAGCTTCAGCGTGATCATGCTGCGCAGCACCTCGTCCCAGTGCGGCCCGCGATAGCTGCAACGTCCGGACCAGGTCCGCCACCAGCGCGCCGTGGCGGCGGCCTGTTCCCAGGGCACCTCCCTGAGCGGCGGGACCACGGCGGGCGCGTGCAGCGCGTAACTGAGGGCCACCGCCCGGCGCTCGCCGGCTCGCACGGTGAAGTGCGCCTGGGCATGGTGCTCGTCCAGTTGGATCGGGCCGATATCTGCGCTCAGCAGGAACAATTCGTTGCGGTGCTCGCAGCGCACGCCCCGGCCCGGGCCCGGGCGCAGGACGAACGGCCCGCGCCCATAGTCGGGCCGCGGTTCAAACAGGAGTTCGAGTTCCACCCGGCCCGCCAAACCGTCGACCAGGCGCAACAGCTGACGGTTGGGTTCGAGGAGGTGGCGCCCGCTGGCGAGTGGCAGGAAGTCCACCAGGCGTACGCGCCCGGTGGCGGTGGAAAAGACGGTTTCGAGCACCGCGCTGCCGTCGCGATAGCGCCGTTCCACGCGAAAGGGCGCCGTGGGACGGATGCGGAAGCGACCTCCGCGCTCGGGGTCGAGCAGGGCGCCGAATACGCTCGGGCTCGAAAATTGCGGCAGGCAGAGCCAATCGATGGAGCCGTCGCGCGACACCAAGGCGGCCGTGCGCCCGTCGCCGATGAAGGCGTAATCGCTGATGGCGCGGGAATTCGAGGGCGCCGGGGCGGGATTGGGGCGTTTCTCCATGGGTCCATGCCTGTTCTCCTCAGTGTAGAAGGGCGGTCTCCCGGCTTGGCGAACGGGCCAGACGGGGACCATGGAACCCGGACTCCGTTCTGCTCCATCGGGCTGCGAAACTGCCGCCCGTCCACAAAGTCCAACCCGAAGAGGTCACGCGCCGGAAATCCCTTTTTGACCTCCCCCCGCCGCCATACGCTATGATTGCCCGCGCTTTTTCCGGCCCGTCCGACGGCCATCATTGTCTAACTTATTGAAAACAATGGCCCAGTACTACACTGCTGAATCCATCGAAGTCCTCTCCGGCCTGGAGCCCGTGCGCAAGCGCCCGGGCATGTATACCCAGACCGAGCGCCCCAACCATCTCGCCCAGGAGGTCATCGACAACTCCGTCGACGAGGCGGTAGCGGGCTTTGCCAAGACCATCGAAGTGGTCCTGCACAAGGACGGCTCGTTGTCCGTGAAGGACGATGGCCGGGGCATGCCGGTGGACATCCACCCGCGGGAGAAGCTGCCGGGCGTGGAGGTCATCCTCACCAAGCTGCACGCCGGCGGCAAGTTCTCCAACAAGAGCTATCAGTTTTCCGGCGGCCTGCACGGCGTGGGCGTGTCGGTGGTGAACGCTTTGTCCAAACGCCTCGACGTGTGGGTGCGCCGCGACGGCGCCGAGCACCACATGGCCTTCGAGGATGGTGCACGGGTTGAAAAGCTGAAGGTGGTGGGCAGCACCGGCAAGCGCGACACCGGCACCACCGTACGCTTCACGCCCGATCCGAAGTTCTTCGACTCGCCCAAGTTCGCCGTGCCGCGCCTAAAGCACGTGCTGCGCGCCAAGGCGGTGCTGTGCCCCGGCCTGCGCATCACCTTCCTGGACGAGGCGAGCGGCGAACGCGAGGAGTGGCATTACGAGGCGGGGCTGCGCGATTACCTCATGGACGCCCTGGCCGATACCCTCACGCTGCCCGAGGAAGAGCCGTTCATGGGCGCCTTCACGGGCACCAGCGAGGCGGCGGAGTGGGCCATCGTGTGGCTGCCGGAAGGCGGTGAGCCGGTCGGAGAAAGCTACGTGAACCTCATCCCCACCGCGCAGGGTGGCACCCACGTGAATGGTTTCCGCACCGGGCTCACCGAGGCCATGCGCGACTTCTGCGAGTTCCGCGACCTGCTGCCCCGCGGCGTGAAACTGGCGCCCGAGGACGTGTGGGACAAGGCCAGCTACATCCTCTCGGTGAAGATGCAGGACCCGCAGTTCTCCGGCCAGACCAAGGAGCGCCTGTCCTCCCGCGAGAGCGCGGCCTTTGTCTCAGGCGTGGTGAAAGACGCCTTTTCCCTCTGGCTCAATGGCCACACCGACGTGGGCGAAAAGCTGGCCGAGCTGGCCATCAACGCCGCGCAGTCACGCCTCCGCGCCGGCAAGAAGGTGGAGCGCAAGAAGATCACCCAGGGCCCGGCGCTGCCAGGCAAGCTGGCGGACTGCACCTTGCAGGACCTCAAGCAAACCGAACTGTTCCTGGTGGAGGGCGACTCCGCCGGCGGCTCCGCCAAGCAGGCGCGCGACAAGCAATTCCAGGCCATCATGCCGCTGCGCGGCAAGATCCTGAACACCTGGGAAGTGGATTCGAACGAGGTGCTCGGCTCCCAGGAGGTGCACGACATCGCCGTGGCCATCGGCGTGGACCCGGGCTCCGACAAGCTGGATGGCCTGCGCTACGGCAAGATCTGCGTCCTGGCCGACGCCGACTCCGACGGCGCCCACATCGCCACCCTGCTGTGCGCGCTGTTCCTGCGCCACTTCCGCCCGCTGGTGGCGCGCGGCCACGTCTACATCGCCATGCCGCCGCTGTACCGCATCGACATCGGCAAGGACGTGTATTACGCCCTGGACGAGGCCGAGAAGAAGGGCGTGCTCGACCGCATCGCCGCCGAGGGCAAGCGCGGCAAGGTACAGGTGACCCGCTTCAAGGGCCTGGGTGAAATGAACCCCTTGCAACTGCGCGAGACCACCCTGGCGCCCGACACCCGCCGCCTGGTGCAGCTCACCGTGGAGGACGACGACGACACTGCCGCCCTCATGGACATGCTGCTCGCCAAGAAACGCTCAGGCGAACGCAAGACCTGGCTGGAGCAAAAAGGCGACCTGGCCGAGGTGCTCTGAGGGCGAACGAAGAAAGAGAAAAGCAAGAGAAAGCCAAACCACGGGGGACACGGGGAACACGGGGGAAAATCGGTGGACGGGTAGCTGTCACCTGTAGGAACGGCCTCGGGCCGCGATTTGTTTCTGCATACCGCGCCATCGCGGCCTGAGGCCGCTCACAGAGAGATCGAATTCCCCGTGTCCCCCGTGGTTAAAGCTTTTTCTTCACGGATTGACTGAATTTCCGGATACGACATGGCTACTGAACTGAATTACGAAGGTGTCGAGCGCCTGCCACTCAAGACCTTCACCGAGAAGGCGTACCTGGATTACTCCATGTACGTGATCATGGACCGCGCCCTGCCGCACGTTGGCGACGGGCTCAAGCCCGTGCAGCGGCGCATCGTCTACGCCATGAGCGAGCTGGGGCTGTCCGCCGCGTCCAAGCACAAGAAATCGGCGCGCACCGTCGGTGACGTGCTGGGCAAGTACCACCCGCACGGCGACTCGGCGTGCTACGAGGCCATGGTGCTCATGGCTCAGCCGTTCTCCTACCGCTATCCGCTGGTGGACGGCCAGGGCAACTGGGGCTCGCCCGACGATCCCAAGTCCTTCGCCGCCATGCGCTACACCGAGGCGCGCCTGTCGCGCTTCACCGAACTGCTGCTCGCCGAGGCCGATCAGGGCACAGTGGATTGGGTGCCCAACTTCGACGGCACCCTGGAAGAACCCTCGGTGCTGCCGGCGCGCGTGCCTCACGTGCTGCTCAACGGCACCACCGGCATCGCCGTGGGCATGGCCACCGACATCCCGCCCCACAACCTCCGCGAAGTGGCGAGCGCCTGCATCCATCTGTTGGAGAATCCCAAGGCCACGGTGGCGGAGCTGTGCGAGCACGTGCAGGGCCCGGACTATCCCACCGAGGCGGAGATCATCTCGCCCGCGGCAGACCTGCGAAAAATCTACGAAACCGGTCTGGGTTCGGTGCGCATGCGCGCCAAGTGGGAGCGCGAGGACGGTGACATCGTTGTCACTGCGCTGCCCCACCAGACCTCGGGCGCCAAGGTGCTGGAGCAGATCGCCCAGCAGATGCAGCAGAAGAAGCTGCCGATGGTGGAAGACCTGCGCGACGAGTCCGACCACGAGAATCCTACGCGCCTGGTGATCGTGCCACGCAGCAACCGCGTGGACGTGGACGAACTCATGAATCACCTGTTCGCCACCACGGACCTGGAGCGCACCTACCGAGTGAACATGAACGTGCTGGGCCTGGACGGCCGCCCGCGCGTGAAGAACCTGCGCGATATGCTGTCCGAGTGGCTCACCTTCCGCCTCGCCACGGTGCGCCGTCGCCTGCAGCACCGCCTCGAAAAAGTGGAACGCCGCCTGCATCTGCTGGATGGCCTGCTCATCGCCTTCCTGAACCTCGACGAGGTGATCCGCATCATCCGCGAGGAAGAGAATCCCAAGGCCGAGCTCATGGCGCGCTTCGGGCTCAGCGAGGTGCAGACTGATTTCATCCTCGACACCAAGCTGCGTCAGCTCGCGCGCCTGGAGGAGATGAAGATCCGCGGTGAGCAGGCGGACCTTGCCAAGGAAAAGGCCCACATCGAGAAGATCCTCGGCTCGGACAAGCGCCTCAGGAACCTGGTGCGCGACGAACTCATCAAGGATACGGAGGCGTTCGGCGACGAACGCCGCTCACCCATCGTGACCCGCGCCGCGGCGCAGGCCCTCGACGAGACCGCGCTGGTCGGCGCCGATCCCGTGACCGTGGTGCTCTCCGGCAAGGGCTGGGTGCGCGCCGCCAAGGGCCACGACATCGATCCGGCGGCGCTTTCGTACAAGGCGGGCGACGCCTACCGTGCCAGTGCCCCGGGCAAGAGCAACCAGCTCGCCACCTTCCTGGATTCCACCGGCCGCACCTACTCGCTGATGGCCCACAGCTTCCCCTCGGCACGCGGCCAGGGCGAGCCGCTCACGGGCCGCGTGAACCCGCCGCCGGGCGCCGAGTTCGTCACGGTGCTGATGGGCGAGCCCGAGGAACTGTGGCTACTTGCCACCGACCTGGGTTACGGCTTCGTCGCCAAGCTGGAGGACCTGTTCGCGCGCAACCGCAACGGCAAGGCCGTGCTGACCGTGCCCGAGCACGCCCGGGTGCTGGTGCCGGGGCGTGTGTCGAACCTCGACACTGACCTGGTGGCGGCGCTCACCAACGAGGGCAGGCTGCTGGTGTTCCCGATCAAGGACCTGCCGCAGCTGGCCAAGGGCAAGGGCAACAAGATCATCGGTATCGCGACCGAGCGCCATGCCAGCCGCGACGAGTTCGTCACGGGAGTGGTGGTGCTGCCGAAGGGCGAAGGGTTAACGGTGTTGGCGGGCAAGCGCCACATGACCCTCAAGCCCGCCGATCTGGAGCACTACATGGGCGAGCGCGGGCGGCGCGGCAGCATGCTGCCCCGCGGCTTCCAGCGCGCAGAAGGCCTCAAGGTCGGCAGCTGAGACCGTTTCGTGGTCTGGACTTCGTGCCGTGGGCAGGAAGAAAAAGGCCCAACGCAAAGATGCAGAGGACGCAGAGAACACAGAGAACACAAAGGAATACGGGTCAAGCAGCCCGGACTTCGTAGCCCGAATTTCGCAGCCCGTATGAAGCGCAGCGGGATTCGGGGTGTGGGGCGGCCCGCGACGAAAAAAAGTCTATATGGAGTTATCAGGGCGCGGTGGCAGAGCCCTGCTTTTCCCGCAACTGCTTGAGTTTCTGCATCACGCGCTCGGCGCGCTCGACGCCCGCGCGGGCCTGCTCGTGGTGCGGGTCGATGGCAAGCACGCGTTGCCAGTGGGCGACCGCTTCCTCGAAGCGCCCGCGGCCATACAAGCTGATGGCAGCTTCCAGGTGTGTCCCGAGCACCTTGTCCAGCTGTGCCTCGAACTGGCTGCGCTCGGCCTGGACCTCGGTGTTTTCGCTATCGATCTCCACCAGCCGGAGCATGAGCTGGCGTGCCTGGTGCAGGTCGCCGGCGCTCTGTGCCGCGCGGAATTCGGCGAGGGTCTTGGTGGTCTCGCGCTGGCGCAGACGCTGCATTGCCTTCATCTGGCTGCGCCGCTGCTCCTCGACCTGGCTGGCTTCGGCATGGCTCAGGCGATCGTTGGCGTTCACCGCGTTGGGGTTGGGACTCAGGCGGGCGGCAATGGGCAGGGTGCGCGCGGCGATACCCAATTGCTCCTTCTCCAGGGCGGCGTTGCCGATGCGTGTGAGCTCACTGGCCAGTTCGACCGCCTCGGTCTTGAAGCGGTCCAGCTGGTAACGCTCCACCCAATCGTCGGGATCGACGCGAACGATGGACTCCTGCAGTGACACCGCACGCTCCAGCCAGCGCGCCCGCGCGACCAGGCGCTCCACCTTCAGTTCTTCGATGCGATGCTCCTGCTTGCGCCGGAACGCCTGGAGCTCGCTGCGCAGTGGTGTGCTGCGCGGGAGTTGACTGATGGCGCGCCGGTAGGTGTCCAAGGCCTGCTCCCACTCGCCGCGTGCGGTGAATTCCGCCGCGCGCCGGATCTGCGCCTGTTCATAGGCCCGGGCACGTTCCTCCACCTGCGGCCGGCGCGCCGTCAGGCGCACATAGTCCGGGTGGTCCTTGCGCACGTAGGTGAGGGTATCGAGGGCCTTGCCGTACTCGCCGCTTTCCAGATAACGATCCAGTTGCCCGTTCAGATCGCCTTCCAGCGAGGGAATGATGGCGCAGCCGCCGAGATGCAGCAGCGACACCAACAGCATGGCGTGCGGAAGTTTCATGCCGCGGCACTCTCACTGCGCAGCAGCGCCTCCACCTTTTCCTCGAGCAATGCCTGGTAGTCCGGGGCCAGGCGGGTAATCTGGTAAGTCGCCACGGGCAGGCGCTTGCCGCGCAGGCGGATGGTGCCGAGCTTGCGGGTCTCCACGCGGCCCATGAGGCGCGGGTCGAGCTGCATCTCCTGGCTGATGACGAGCTGCCCCGGCTCGCCCGCCGATGCCAGGCGCGAGGCGAGGTTCACGGAATCGCCGACCACGGTGTATTCCATGCGCTCGCGTGAGCCCATGTTGCCCGCGAGCATGGGGCCGCAATTGACGCCGATGCGAAACTGCACCTGTTTCAGGCCGCGTGCGGCACGCCGCAGGTTGAGCCGTTGGATCAAGGTCTGGACGGTGATGCCGCAGGCAACGGCCTTGAAAAGGTGGTCGGGGTCTTCCAGCGGTACGCCGAACAACAGCATGGCGCAGTCGCCGATGTATTTGTCCACGTGGCCGTTATAGGCGTGGGCCGCCTCGGCAATGTAGCTGAAGTATTCGTTCAGCAGCGCGCTGACGTCTTCCGGGTGCATGTTCTCCGACATGCTGGTAAAGCCGGCGATATCGGCGAACAGCACGGTGGCTTCTACGCGCCGCCCGCCCAGCTGTACGGTTTCCAGATGGGCGAGCACCTCGCGGGCCACATTTGGCGATACGTAGCGGGAGAAGGTCTGTTCCACCTGTTCTTTGCGCAGTAGCCCCTCGCTCATGGTGTTCATGGACTGCATGAGGGCTCCCAACTCGTCGTTGCGCCGCTCGTCGAAGCGCATCTGGTAGTTGCCGGCACTGATCGCGCGACTCACGTCCATCAGCTGGTTGATGGGGCGGGTGAGGCGTTTGCCCAGGAACACGGAGGCGCCGATGCCGATCAGCACCAGCATCAGGGTGGTGCCGGTCACGGCGCGCAGGGTATGGGCCTCGGCGCCGGCCATGTCGGTGCGGTCGAAGGTGACCAGGGCATAGCCGACGATCACGTCCTGGAACGTTACCGGCGCGATGAACGAGGTGAGGGCCCGGGCAGGCGTTTTGTCCTCCACCGTCTCCTCCCAGTCCAGCGGACCCTGTTCCCGGTTGGCCATGGCCACGCCGGCGTCGAAGGGCACGAGACCGCTCTGCAACACCAGATCACCGTCGTCGGTATAGATGCCGGCGCCCAGCACGCTGCTCTTGCCCACCAGATTGTTCAAGGTGGCCTCGAGGCCCAGGCGATCGCCGGCGAGCAGGGGCTCCTTGGAGGCCTCGGCGACCTGATGCACGACGGTCTGGCCGAAATCGGCCATCTGCTCGCGCAGCAGGCGCGTCTGGTCGCGGACCACCACCACGCCAAGCGTCGACATGCCACCTGTTATCAGCAAGGTGAACACCACCGCCAGCTTGTAGGCGATGGGGAAGTGGTGCGGCGTGTAGCGCACCACGCGCGCGGCGGCTTGAAGCGCGGCGTTGGCCAATTGGGTTTTGAGTTTCCGGACCAACAACCTCACGTCTCTCCCACGGTGCTGCGCAGACGGTGGCCTCTTTGTACGATGTTGGCGTGGTCAACACCAGCGCCTTCTCATCTTAGCATGCGAAAATCATGCTTTTGGTTAGCCTCGGTCGCAGCTTCCCGTGGGATTCAAGCCACGCGTTCCGCGCGCGGGTCTGTCTCCGAGGTAATCTCCGACGTTTTCCGCCCGTACTTCGCACACTCGTGGAAGATCCGCCGGTCGCAGGTGCTGCAGACGGCATGGTCCAGGCGCTCGTCGACGATAGTGGCCAGGGCTGCGGTCTTGGAGCGGAAGATGTTTTCCTCGCCGATGGCGCCGATGAAGCCGCCGCGGTGAAGCATGTCGCACACCGTATCCCGGACCTCGTACAGATACAGCCCGCCGCCCAGTTTGCGGCGACGGGTCGCCTCTTGCGCCAGCATTTCGGCACCGGCGATGTCCACGAAGTTGATCGCCTTGGCTACCACCAGCAGGTGCTTCTTGGCAGGGTCCTGTTCGTCGATGTTTTGCAGCGCCTGTTCCACGTTGTTGACCGCACCAAAGAACAGCGAACCTTCGATACGCACGATCTTGAACTGCGGGCACTCCGGCAGACCCGGGCTGGTGATGAACTGCCGGCGCGGCGCGCGCGGGTCCGGCACGCGGCTCAGGATGCGCGGATTGGAGGTGCGCTTGAGATACAGCACCAGTGACAGCATCACGCCGGCGAAAATGGCGAATTCCAGCTCCACGAACAGCGTGGCCAGGAAGGTGGTGACCAGTACCGCCGTTTCGGAGCGGCTGGCCTTCACGATCAACTTGATGTGATGAAAGTCGACGAGGCCCCAGGCCACCAGGAACAGGATGCCCGCCATGGCGGCGACCGGCAGGTAGGCGGCGAGGGGGGCGACCAGCAGCACGATGACCGCCAACGCCGCGGCGGCGAATACCGACGACAGCGGGGTCTTGGCGCCACCCTCGTAGTTCACACCGCTGCGGTTGAAGGACCCGCTCGAAGGATACGCGGAGAAAAAGGCACCGACCATGTTCGACAGGCCCTGGCCGAGGAATTCCTGATTGCCGTCGATGCGCTGCTGCGAACGCGCCGCGATGGAGCGCGAAATGGACACCGCCTCGGTGATCGCCAGCAACGACACCGCCAGGGCCGCGGGGGCCAGTTTTTGCAGCGTGCCGTGCGAGAGATCGGGGACGGACAGCGGCGGAAGATGGGTGGGCAGTGCACCGACCGTGGCGATGCCGGTCACGTCTGCGCCGAAGGCAGCGTTGATAGCATAGGCCACCAGGCTGCCCACCAGCATGGCCACAATCATGTACACCTTGCGCGCGTACTTGCGCGCCAGGATGCCGGTGATGAGGGTGATAACGCCCACCGCCGTGACATAGGGGTTGACGTCGCCGATCTGCACGATCAGCTGGTGGATGATCTCGTAGAACTCCGTGCCGCGCGGGATGTTCAGGGCGAAGAAGTTCTTCACCTGGCTGGCGGCAATCAGGATGGCCGCACCGGCCGTGAAGCCGATGACCACCGAGTGGGAAATGAAATTCACCAGCGTGCCCATGCGCGCCAGCGCCATGGCCACCTGGATGGCGCCCACCAGGAAGGCGAGGGTGAGTGCATAGCGGATGTACTCGCTGCTGCCGGGTTCCGCCAGCGGGCTCAAGGAGGCGAACACCACGATGGAGATAGCGGTGGTCGGACCGGATACCAGATGCCAGGAGCTGCCCCACAGGGCCGCGATGATGGCCGGGACCATGGCGGCATAGAGGCCGTACTCGGGGGGCAGGCCCGCGATGGTCGCGAAGGCGACGCCTTGGGGCAGGACGATCAATGCGCCGGTCAGGCCGGCGAGCCCGTCATCGCGCAGGCTGTGCCGTGTGACGCGATGCCACCAGCGCAGGAATGGAAACAGTTGCACCCAGAAAATATTGCACTGCACGGGTTTATTCATGCATGAAATCCTTGTGTCCGCGGTTTTGTTTTACAGCTGGCATGTGGCGCGAAAAAGGCGCAAAGCGAAATTATATGGCAATAACAGGGTAGAATGATTTGCTAATTAACCCTCGTTTCTTGCGGGTATTTCATCACGGAACTCCTGTTCGGGATCCTGGTCTTTGGTGAGGCGGTTGAAACTGCGCCTGCCACCCCCATACAGCGGCTGCATCGAGGAGTGCCTACGGAGCTTTTATGAAACGCATCGTTCTTTTCGTCATTACCAACTTGGCCGTGGTCTTGTTGCTGAGCATCACGGCGCGTCTGCTCGGCCTCGACCGGTACATCGAGAGCGGCGGCATCAATTTCACCGCCCTGCTCGGCTTCGCGGCCATCTTCGGTTTTGGCGGCGCCTTCATTTCGTTGGCCATGTCCAAGTGGTCGGCCATGCGCATGGTCGGCGCCCAGGTCATCGAGACCCCGCGCAGCGAGGCGGAGGCGTGGCTGGTCTCGACCGTGCAGCGCCAGGCCCGGCAGGCCGGCATCGGCATGCCCGAGGTGGCGGTTTACGACAGCCCCGAGGTCAACGCCTTCGCCACCGGCATGAACCGTGACAATGCCCTGGTGGCGGTGAGTACGGGCCTGTTGCGCAGCATGACCCGCGACGAGGCCGAGGCGGTGCTCGCTCATGAAGTCAGTCACGTGGCCAATGGCGACATGGTGACCCTCGCGCTCATCCAGGGGGTGGTGAACACCTTCGTCATTGCCCTGGCGCGCGTGGTGGGTTACTTCGTTGATAGGGCCTTGCAGGGCAACAACAGCAACGGGGAATACCGGCCCGGCATCGGTTACATGCTCACCTCGCTGGTGGCCGAGGTGATCCTGGGCATGCTCGCCTCGGTGATCGTCATGTGGTTCTCGCGCCAGCGTGAATTCCGCGCCGATGCGGGCGGCGCCAGCCTGGCTGGCCGTCAGAAGATGATCGCCGCCCTGGAGCGCCTGCGTTCCAGCCACACCCAGCAACTGCCCGACCAGATGGCCGCTTTCGGCATCTCCGGCGGCGTGGCGCAGGGCCTGCGCAAACTGCTGCTGACCCATCCGCCCCTGGAGGAGCGCATCGCCGCCCTGCGCGCCATGGGCTGAGAGGGACCACCCTCGAAAAGGCCGGGGTCCCCCGGCCTTTTCGTGTCGTGCTGTTATTGCCGGTCGGGCCTAGAAGCTCGCTTCGCTGAAGTCGTAGTTCAGCTCGCGGATGGGGCGTTGCAGGAAATAACCCTGGATGTAGTCGATGCCGCTGCCCCACAGCACTGCGAGGGTGTTGGCATCCTCCACGAATTCCGCCACGGTACGGCTTTGCGCTCCCTTGGCGGCCGTGGTGAGCTCCTTCAGGCGCTGCTGCTGGGCCTTGTCGCGGGCCAGGCTCGACACCAGGCTGCCTTCGAGTTTCAGGAAATCCGTACGGATGTGACGCAGGAGATGGGTGGCATTGGCCGCGGAGCCGAAATGATCGAGGGCGGTGCGCACGTGGAGTTGCTTGAGGCCGTCGAAAAATGGCTTGAGTACGCGCAGGTTGGCCTGAGCCACGGATTCGGCCACTTCGACCACCAGGCAGCCCCCTTCGAGGCGCGCGGCCTTGAGCAGCTCGCGGATCCACGGCAGCAGGTTCGGGTCCTTCAGGGAGGCCTCCGACAGGTTGACGAATAGATTGGTGCGCTTGCCGGCATGCCAGCGCTCCGCGAGCACCTTCACCGCATGGTGCAGCACCCAGCGGTCCACCGCCGCCATGAGACCGGTCTGTTCCGCGACCGGGATGAATTCCGTCGGGTCGATCTCGTGGCCCTCATCGGACATGCGCAGGTAGACCTCGTAGTTCTCGTTGGCGTCGCCGTGCAGGCTCACGATGGGTTGGTAGACCAGATAGAAGGCATTGTCCCGCAGCGCCAGCTTGAGCTTGCGGGTCCAGACCAGCGCCCGTTCCTTTTCGGCCATTTCTTCGGCCGCCGGGTTGTACACCACTACCTGATTGCCGCCGGCGTCCGCGGCCTTGCGCCTTGCCTTCTCCGCTCGCGACAGCACTTCCTGGGCATCGACGATGCTCTCGTTGAACAGGGCAATGCCGATGCTGAAGGTGACGGACACGGAACGGTCACCGGCATCGGCGACGTGGGCCTCCACGGCCTTCACGAGACGTTCCGCCAGTGCCTGGGCCTGGGCGTCATCCTGTCCGGGCAGCAGGGCGGTGAAGGCGTAACTGTCGAAGCGGGCAACCACGGCGGAGGTGCCTGCCAGCGTGTCCCTGAGCAGGCCGGCGAGGTCCGCCACCAGTAGGTCGCTGGCAGCAATGCCGATCTCCTCGCGCACGCGTCGGAACTGGTCGGGTTCGATGTAGAGCAGAGCGCCGTGCTCGCGCGCAGTGGTCACAGTCTGGTTCAGCTCTTCGAGGAAGTACTGACGGTTGAACAGGCCGGTGAGCAGGTCCTGACGTGACAAGTCGTCGAGCCGCTTTTCCAGTTCACGGCTGGAACTCTGGTCACGGATCACCACCTGGATGCAGTGTTCGCCCTCGTACGTAGTGGGCGAGAATTCCATAGTGACGCGGAACTCGGTGGCGTCCGCCTTGAACGCCTGCACCTCCAGGGTGCTGTTCGCTGTGTGCTCCTTGCCGAGGCGTCGCAGGAAGTCCTTGAACCGGGCGTGGTCGTCGGGTCCGACCATGCTCAGGAGGGGCATGCCTTCGATTTCGGCCGGGTCCTGGTAGCCGAACATCTGCAGGTAGGATTCGTTGGCGTAGATGTGCATGCCTTCGTGCACGTAGGCGATGGCGTCACGGGACGTGTCGACCAGTGCCTGCGCGCGCCCGTTGGCCTGGGCAAGGACGCGTTCGCATTCGGCCAGGCGCCGGCGCGTGTGCAAGTCACCTGCTTCACGCAGCACCACGTGCTCCAGCCGGGCCGGATCGGTGAGCGACACCATATCCCGCGCGCCGGCGCGCAGGCAGGCGAGCACCGCGGCATGCTTGCCCGCTTCCTCGAGCACTACGAGCGGGACGTCCAGCTTCATGTCCTGGATGATGGCGAGGGCGTCGCCGGCGCTGAAAAACGGGATTTCCAGCTTCGACAGCACCATGTCGCAGTGATGGCTGAGGCTCTTGCGCAGGTCCTCGCCATCCTCGACGCGCGTGGCGCGTACCGGGTGGCCGGCATTGCGGAGCATGTTGGATACGATCTCCGCGTCGTTCGAGGAGTCGTCGATGACCAACAGGTGTAAGGCTTCTTCTCTGGATTTCACGGTCTCTCCCGTGACCGGTTCATTCGCCGCCCATTCTTCCCGAATCAGTCGGGCTTTTCCACCGCGGTCAGGGGCATCTTGGCGTCGGCCCCCGGGATCTCCCGCACCAGGCGCGGCACCAAATAGCCTGGCAGGACCCCACGCAGGCCGTCGAGCAGGGCGAGGGCGCGCCCGTCGTCCACCGCAAAGTGCGCGGCACCCTGTACCGGGTCCAGCATATGAAGGTAGTACGGCAACACCTCGGCAGCGAACAGGGCTTCAGAAAGCGCTGCCAGGACTTGTACGTCGTCGTTCACACCCGCCAGCAGCACGGCTTGGTTCAGCAGGGTAATGCCGGCCCTGTGCATCCGCTGCAACGCCCCGGCGACGGCGTTGTCTATTTCCCGGGCATGATTGGCGTGCACCACCATGACGCACGGCAGGCGCGTGCCCGTGAGCGCCGCCAGCAGCCCGTCGGTCACCCTTCCGGGCAACACGATGGGTACCCGCGTATGCACACGCAGGCGCTTCAGGTGGGGGATCTGTGACAGCTGACGGATCAGGTCGGCGAGACGCTCATCGTCCAGCATGAGTGGATCGCCGCCGCTCAGGATGACCTCCGAGATGTCCGCGGCCTCCGCCAGCCATGCCAGCGCCGCGCCGAACCCCAATTGGGCAGCGTTCTCCGCGCCATAGGGAAAGTGCCGGCGGAAGCAGTAGCGGCAGTGCACCGCACAGGCGCCGGTGACGACCAGCAGTGCGCGGCCGCGGTATTTCTGTAGCACGCCGGGGCCGCGCCGGGCGCGCATGTCGTCCACTGGATCGGCAACGAAGCCGGGCACCTCCAGGTCCTCCTCGGCGCACGGCAGCACCTGGCGGAGCAGGGGATCGTCCGGGTCGCCCTGGCGCATGCGGGCGAGGAAGTCCCGCGGCACGCGCAGCGGGAACTCGCCGGCGGCGGCGCGCGCGCCGTCGAGCAGGTGGTCAGGCAGGGTGAGCTCGGCGAGCAGATCGGCGGGATCGCGCACGGCCGTTGCCAGGGCGTGCTTCCAATCAGCGCTTCGGGATATCATATTCGGCTTTATTAGGTGGGGTATTGGCCCCGAAACGAGGCAGGTATGGCGACTTTCAGCACCAACGAATTCAAGCGCGGACTGAAAATCATGCTGGACGGCGATCCGTGCAGCATCATTGAAAACGAGTTCGTGAAGCCCGGCAAGGGCCAGGCGTTCAACCGCGTGAAGATCCGCAACCTGAAGACCGGTCGCGTGATCGAGCGCACCTTCAAGTCCGGCGACACGGTCGAAGGCGCCGACGTGGTCGACACCGAGTACCAGTACCTCTACAACGACGGCGAAGTCTGGCACTTCATGCATCCGGAAACCTTCGATCAGCTTTCCGCGGACGCCAAGGCCGTGGGCGAGGCCAACGTGTGGCTGAAGGAACAGGACATCTGCCTGCTCACCCTGTGGAACGGCGCCCCCATCGCCGTCACCCCGCCCAACCACACCGTGCTCAAGGTGGTGGACACGGAACCCGGCATCCGCGGCGATACCGCCACCGGCGGCAGCAAGCCCGCGCGCCTCGAAACCGGCGCCGTGGTGCAGGTGCCCCTGTTCATCAACATCGGCGACAGCCTCAAGGTCGACACGCGCACCGGCGAATACCTGTCGCGCGCCGAGAAAGCCTGAGGAAGTGAGCGAGGCGGCTGATCGCTGGCGCCCCGGCGCCGCCCTCGAAGTACTTCGCTCCCGCGCCCGTATCCTCGCCGGGATACGGGCGTTTTTTCACGACCGCGGTGTCATGGAAGTGGAAACGCCGCTGCTATCTGCCGCCGGCGCCACCGACCCGCACCTCGCAAGCTTCACCACCCTCTATCACGGTCCCGGCGCGCCTGCGGACGGTCTTACGCTCTTCCTGCATACCTCGCCGGAATTTCCCATGAAGCGCCTGCTGGCGGCAGGCAGTGGGCCTATCTATCAGCTCTGCCACGTGTTCCGCCAAGGCGAGGCAGGGCGCCGGCACAACCCCGAGTTCACCCTGCTCGAGTGGTACCGGCCAGGCTTCGACGACCACGTCCTCATGGACGAAGTGGAGGCGTTGGCGCGGCAGGTGCTCGGTGAGGCCTGCACGCTCGGCGAGACGGAACGGCTCAGTTACCGTGCCGCCTTCGAACGCTATGCGGGTATCGACCCGCACCGCACGGACGAGGCGGAACTGCGCCGTACCTGCGCGCGCCTCGGCGTGCCGCCCGTGCCCGGGCTCGAAGGCCGCGACGCCTGGCTCGACCTGCTGCTCACCCACGTGGTGGAACCGCAGCTCGGCCGCGGCCGGCTGTGTTTCCTCTACGAATATCCCGCCTCACAGGCCGCGCTCGCCCGCCTGCGCACTGATGCCTGCGGCGACACCGTGGCTGCGCGCTTCGAGCTTTATTGTGAAGGCGTGGAACTGGCCAACGGTTATCACGAATTGGCGGATGCGGATGAACAGGCCCGGCGCTTCGCCGCGGATCGCGCGGTGCGCGCACGCGACGGGTTGCCGGATATTCCCGCCGACGAGAATCTCATTGACGCGCTTCGCTACGGCCTGCCGGATTGTGCCGGCGTGGCGCTGGGGGTGGACCGCCTGGTGATGCTCGCGACCGGCGCGGGATCCATCCCCGATGTCATCGCCTTTGCGTTGGATCGCGCCTGACAGGTTCCACCGCCGGGAGGCGCCAACGGATCAACCGTAAGCGCAGCCCAAGGCTGCTCTTTCGATGAGACCAGAGGGCGGGAGACTGACCAATCCACGGTTTTTGCGTGTTCCGCTGATTACCTTCTTTCTTCGGCTTGCGCGGTGATTTTGCGTTCATCAGCGGACGTTTTCTATTCGGCAAAAAAAAACCGCGGGCCCAAAGGCCCGCGGTTTTTCCCAGCGAAATTACCGGTTGGCGCGGTTTTCGATGAGGTCCTGCACCACGGCCGGATCGGCCAGGGTGGAGGTGTCGCCCAGGGTGTCCAACTCGTTGGCGGCGATCTTGCGCAGGATGCGGCGCATGATCTTGCCTGAGCGGGTCTTGGGCAGGCCGGGGGCCCACTGGATGAGGTCCGGCGAGGCGATGGGGCCGATCTCCTTGCGCACCAGTGCGACGAGTTCCTTGCGCAGGGCATCGCTGGGCTCTACGTCCTTCACCAGGGTCACGTAGGCGTAGATGCCCTGGCCCTTGATGTCGTGCGGGTAGCCCACCACGGCGGCTTCTGCCACGGCATCGTGCAGCACCAGGGCGCTTTCCACTTCCGCTGTGCCCATACGGTGGCCGGAGACGTTCAGCACGTCGTCCACGCGGCCGGTGATCCAGTAATGACCATCCTTGTCGCGCTTGGCGCCGTCACCGGTGAAGTAGGTGCCGGGGAAGGTCTTGAAGTAGGTGTCGATGAAGCGCTGGTGATCGCCATACACGCTGCGCATCTGGCCCGGCCAGGGATGCGTGATCACCAGGTTGCCTTCGCATTCGCCCTCGAGCACGTTGCCTTCGCTGTCCACGATGGCCGGCACCACGCCAAAGAACGGAGTCATTGCGGCGCCGGGCTTGAGCGCGGTCGCGCCGGGTAGCGGGGTGATCAGATGGCCGCCGGTCTCGGTTTGCCACCAAGTGTCCACGATGGGGCAGCGGCTGTCGCCGACCACGCGGTGGTACCACTCCCAGGCCTCGGGATTGATGGGCTCACCCACGGAGCCGAGCAGGCGCAGGGTTGCCCGGGAGGTCTTCTTCACCGGTTCGTCACCTTCGCGCATGAGCGCACGGATGGCGGTCGGGGCCGTATAGAAGATGTTGACCTTGTGCTTGTCGACGACCTGCCAGAAGCGTGAGGCATCGGGGTAGCTGGGCACGCCTTCGAACACCAGCGAGGTGGCACCGTTGGCCAGCGGACCATAGACGATGTAGCTGTGGCCGGTGACCCAACCCACGTCCGCCGTGCACCAGAAGATCTCACCTTCCCGGTAATCGAAGGTGTACTTATGGGTGATGGCCGCGAAAACCAGATAACCGCCCGTGGTGTGCAGCACGCCCTTCGGCTTGCCGGTGGAACCGGAGGTGTAGAGGATGAACAGCGGGTCTTCCGCATCCATTTCCTCGGGCGCGCATTCGGGTGAGGCCGTCGCCATGGCCTCGTGGTACCACACGTCGCGGGCGGCGTTCCAGTCGATCTCGCCGCCGGTGCGCTTCACCACGACCACGGTGTGAACGTTCGGGCAGTCCTTCACGGCCTTGTCGACGTTGGCCTTCAGGGGCACGCGCTTGGAACCGCGCAAGCCTTCGTCGGCGGTGACCACCACGCGGCAATCGGCATCGAGGATGCGATCCTTCAGGGAATCGGGCGAGAAGCCGCCGAACACCACCGAATGCACCGCGCCGATGCGCGTGCAGGCGAGCATCGCCACGGTCGCTTCGATGATCATCGGCATGTAGATGCAGACGCGATCACCCTTCTTGACGCCGCGGCTCTTCAGCACGTTGGCGAACTTGCTCACCTCGGCGTGCAATTCGCGGTAGGTGACCTGCTTGGCTTCATTCGGGTCGTCGCCTTCCCAAATCAAGGCGACCTGGTCACCGCGGGTTTCCAGGTGACGATCAAGGCAGTTGTAGCTCACGTTGAGCTTGCCGCCGTCGAACCAGCGGATCTTGCCCGTGTTGTAGTCCCAGTCGAGGACCTTGTCCCAGGGCTTGGACCACGTGACGAAGGCTTTGGCCTGTTCCGCCCAGAACCCCTCCGGATCGTCGACCGACTGACGGTACATCGCGGCGTATTTTTCCGCATCGATGTGCGTCTTGGCGGCCGTCTCCGCCGGGACCGGATACAGCTTCATATCGGACATCGCTTACTCCTTGATCAGAGAACAAAAACTCACGAGCTTCACAACCCGACACGCACCTGTGGTCTGTCGGGATTGCCTTGTTTCCCGCGCGCGCCGGCTGTCCCGGTGGCAAATCGCGCGCGAGTTCAGGTGCACGTCTCCGGCCCCTATTGTTGTAGTAAGAAACGTTTCAGCGGTAGCGCATCATCCAGATCGACTTCCGCCAGTTGGGCCAGAAAGAGCTCCGCCGCCGCGAGGGCGTCGCTCAGGGCGTTGTGGGCCCTGTATCGCGGCAGATTATACCGTCTACGCAATACTGCAAGGCGTAGTTCTTTGGCCTTGTAGGCCTGATTCCAGCGGTCCAGGCGGCGTTGCTCCAGTGCCTGGGTATCTACTGCCGGGATGATGAGTTTCTCGCCATACACGGTCGCGCACGCGGCCTTGAGAAACTGTAGTTCCACTTGGGCGTGATGGGCCACCAATACCCGACCGGCAAGCTGCGGCAGTACTTCCGCGAGGACCTCATCCAGTGGCTGGCCCACAGCGGCCTTGTCATCGGTGATGCAATGAATGACGGCACTGGCCTCCGGAATGGCGCCCGTGGGCGTGACCAGCCAGTGGCGGGCCGAGGCCAGTTCTATGTGCGAAGCCGTGAAGTGGACCAGTCCAACGGCCACGATCTCGTCACGGCGCGCATCCAACCCGGTGGTTTCCAGATCCACCGCCACGAATGGTACCTCGCGATAATCGGCGTTCCTGGAAGGAAACGGCACCGAGAAGTAGTCGCGCAAGGGTCCGGCCGGGGCACGTTGGATCGCCCGTATGCGGCGGCTTTCCAGACTGAGCAGAAGGCTTAACATCAGCCAAGTCGCCCCGTTTGATAGCGTTGCGCGATGGTGTTCTGCATGCTGCGAATCACGGCGAAGACGTCCTTGAGATGATTGCGCTCCAGCGCCGACAGCTCACCGGATTTCACGTAGTTGTTGGGTCGTTCGCCCTTCTTGATCTGACGGGCCTGATGGCGGGCGCGCAGGGTGGCGATGAACTCATAGGCGTCTTCGAGATTGGCGGCGCCCTCGGCGCTGAAGGTCTTGGCCTCCGCGGCGGCGCGCAACCGTTCAACGGTGTTGATTTCCGGCAGGCCTGCCGCCAGCGCCTGCAGCCGCGCGATATCCGTGAGCGGAATGATGGCGCTGCGCTTCAAATCCAGGGATTTTGCATGGTCGCCTCCGGCAATGAGCACCAGATGGCGGAAAAAGCCCAGCGGCGGCCGGTTCGCCATGGCATGGGAGGCGAGATAAGCCAGGAAAATGGTGTTGTCCCGCGCCTGCCGGGTGGCTTCTGCGAGCAGTCTCGCGTGCAACGTCTCGTCGCCGTGGACCACACGCGTGTCGAAAAAATTGACTGCCAGCATCACCGACTTGCGATCGGCATGGGCGATCCATTCGTTGAAATAGCTGCGCCACACGCGACAGGGCTGGCGCCACTTGGGATTGCGCGCCATCACTTCGCCGGGACAGTAGATGAAGCCGCACGCGGCGAGGCCGTCATTGACGAAATTGGCCAGTGCCTCGAACCAGGCGTCATGCTCGGGTCGGACATCGTCGGAAATGAGCAGGGCGTTGTCTTGATCGGAATGCACCGTCTGTTCGCGCCGCGCCTGGGAGCCGCCTGCGATCCAGGCGTAAGGCACCGGCGGCGGGCCGAGGCGGGCCTCCGCCAGCTCGATGAGCCGCGTGGTGATGGCGTCGGTGACTGAAGAAACGGCCTGACCCAGGTAATAGGCACTGGCGCCCGAGGCCACGATCTGGACCTGCAGTTCCGGCAGTTGCTTTGCGACCTGCGCCAGCGCTTCCACGGAATCGCACACGCGCACGTCGCCGACCAGGAAAATGGCATTGGCGCTTTGATAGCGCACCAGGTCGGACGTGGAGATCAGGCCGTACACGCCCTGGCGGTCCATCACAGGGAGATGGTGCACGTTCAAGCGGGTCATGCTGATGAGCGCCTCGAAGGCGGTGGCGTCCTTGCTGATTTTGTGAAGGTTGCGGCTCATGACGGTGCTCACCGGTTCGTCGTAGCGCACGCCGTCGGCAACGCAGCGACGCAGATCGCGATCGGTCATGATGCCGGCCAAGCGGTTTTCCTCGCTTATCAGCAGGGCGGAAATGCGCTCGCGCGTCATGAGCTGCGCCGCTTCCTGCAGTGTGATATTGGGTGCGATCTGAACGGGAGCGCGCGTGATCAGGCGCGACACCTCCACCGTCATCAAGCCGATACCCGAAGTGCACGTATCCTGCAGTGCTTCCCTGGCATGCTGCAGGCGTTCGCGCAGGGAATCATTGAAAAACTGATTGAAGGCAGGGAACAGCCGACGCAGCTGGCCCACGCGCGCGCAAGGCAGCACATAGACCAGGCTATCCTCGACCGTGACGGCTTGCAGGGGCTCGTCTTGGTGTTCATCCGGCGCGCAGTGCGCGGACCAGACGTCGCCCTCGGCAATCTTGCCGAGCAATTCGTCGTCCGCGTCGCGGAATTCCACCGCGCCGCTGCGCACGAGGTAGAGAAAGGGTTCGGAAACGTCTCGGGGCGGAAACGGCGAGCCGCGGCGCACATAGCGAACCGCCAGTTCGCGCGGCAGCCGATCGAGAACATCCGCGGGCAGCACGTCGAAGGGCGGACGCGCCGCCAGGAACTCGCGAATTTCCAGCAATTCGATGTCCATGGCCTTGCGGCTCCTTTTAGCAAAAAAGGACGGGTGCATACGCACCCATCCTGTGGGGTGCCGGGGAGAGAGGGGCCCCCCCCGGCCGATGGCATCGGCGGCCTTGCAACCGCCACCGAATCCTGCACGAAAGTGCCTGATTCGGGTGCAGCGCCCGGCCATGCGCCGGGCGCTGCATGTCGAGGGAAGGTCAAACACCCTCCATCAACAACTCTTAGTGGGCGTGGGCAGCGCCGGCGCCCTTGGGCACGCGGATGTCCTCGACCAGGTGCTGCACGCGCTCCGGCGGAGCCGCCGTCACGCGGGACACCACGAAGGCCACCAGGAAGTTCAGCAGCATGCCGATGGTGCCGATGCCTTCCGGCGAGACGCCCCACAGCCAGTCGGCGGAGGAGATCTTGTCGGTGCTGCCCAGCAGCACATCACGCTTGAAGTAGACGATGTACGTGATGGTGAAGAACAGACCCGTCAGCATGCCCGCGATGGCGCCTTCCTTGTTGATGCGCTTGCTGAAGATGCCCATCAGGATGGCCGGGAACAGCGAGGCGGCGGCCAGACCGAAGGCGAAGGCCACCACCTGGGCCACGAAGCCCGGCGGGTTGTAGCCCAGGTAACCGGCGATCAGCACCGCACCGGCGGCGGCGACACGGCCCGTCATCAGCTCGTTCTTCTCGGTGATGTTGGGCATGATGATGCCCTTCAGCAGGTCATGGGAGATGGACGAGGAGATCACCAGCAGCAGGCCGGCGGCGGTGGACAGCGCGGCGGCGATACCACCGGCGGCGACCAGCGCGATGACCCAGTCGGGCAGCTTGGCGATTTCGGGGTTGGCGAGCACCATGATGTCGTTGTCGACCTTCACCAGCTCGTTGCCCTGCCAGCCGAACTCGGCGGCCTTGGCGGCCATTTCCGGGTTCTTGTCGTTGTAGTACTGAATGCGGCCGTCGCCGTTCTTGTCTTCGAACTTCAGCAGGCCGGTCTTTTCCCAACGCTTGAACCAGTCCGGACGCTCGGCGTACACCAGGTTGCCGGTCTCGGAACCCACCGGGCCCGTCTGCACGGTCTCGGTCAGGTTGAAGCGGGCCATGGCGCCCACTGCAGGCGCGGTGGTGTACAGCAGGGCGATGAACACCAGCGCCCAGCCGGCGGAGGAACGGGCATCACGCACGCGCGGCACGGTGAAGAAGCGCACGATGACGTGCGGCAGGCCGGCGGTACCCACCATCAGCGCCATGGTGATGGCGAAGATATCGAGCATGCTCTTGTTGCTCTGGGTGTATTCCAGGAAACCGAGGTCGGTGACCACCTGGTTCAGCTTTTCCAGGAAGTGCACGCTGCCGTCGGCCACGGTACCACCCAGGGCCAGCTGCGGGATGGGGTTGCCGGTGACCTGCAAGGCGATGAACACGGCGGGCACGGTGTAGGCGAAGATCAGCACCACGTACTGAGCCACCTGGGTGTAGGTGACGCCCTTCATGCCGCCCAGCACGGCGTACAGGAACACGATGCCCATACCGATGACGAGGCCGGTCAGCAGCTCCACTTCCAGGAAGCGGGAGAACACGATGCCGACGCCGCGCATCTGGCCAGCGACATAGGTGAAGGAGATGAAGATCAGGCAGATGATCGCCACCAGACGCGCGGTCTGCGAGTAGTAACGGTCGCCGATGAACTCGGGCACCGTGAACTTGCCGAACTTGCGCAGGTAGGGGGCGAGCAGCAGGGCGAGCAGCACGTAGCCGCCGGTCCAGCCCATCAGATAGACGGAGCCGCCGTAGCCCATGAAGGCGATGAGGCCGGCCATGGAGATGAAGGATGCGGCCGACATCCAGTCCGCGCCGGTGGCCATGCCGTTGATGACGGGATGAACGCCGCCGCCGGCAATGTAGAACTCGCCGGTGCTGGAGGCTTTCGACCAGATGGCGATGCCGATGTACAGCGCGAAGCTGAGACCGACTGCCAGATAAGTCCAGGTTTGCAGATCCATAAAGATTCCTCGGTATCAGTCTTCGTGTACGTCGAATTCGCGGTCGAGGCGGTTCATGCGGCGGGCGTAGTAGTAGATCAGGCCCAGGAACACATAGATCGAACCCTGCTGCGCGAACCAGAAGCCCAGCTTGAAACCACCGAGCTGGATGCTGTTCATCTGTTCGACGAAGATGATGCCGAAGCCGAACGAGCAGATGAACCAGACGGCGAGGCACGTGAGCAGGATGCGCACGTTGGCCTTCCAGTAATCGGCCGGTGACCTTGCGGTACCCGCCGCGCCCACATGGGCGGCGTTTGCTGTTTGCATTGTTATCCTCCTAGTGATGACTGTTGTTCAAACTGTCCATGGTCCGCCGTGCTCGTTCCTTCGCGGCGTCCGTCCGACGTGGGGCACAGCCCCTGCCGAGCGAAAAGGGGGAGCCGTGCGCTGCAAGGCAGCGGCGGCTCACAACTGGTACTCCAGGGCAATCTTCGCTTGCAGCTTGCGCGCCTGGCGAAAAGCCTCTTTGAGAATGCGTCGATCCAGCTCGTTGAGCGTGTCCGGATCGATGTGGTTAGTCAGTGGCTGGCCCTGCTCGGCCTGGCGACGATGGGTGCGCATGCGCAACAGCTGGATGTAGTGATACGACTCCGCCCAACTGGCCACGTCGGCGGCGTTGACGGCGCCGCGCTCCCCCGCCGCGCGCAGGCGCGCCACGGTATTGGTCTCGGACACGCGCGCGGTGAAGGCGATGAGGCGCGCGGCATCAACGAACGGTGTGACGCCCTGGATTTTCAGATCGATGGTGTTGGGATGCTTGCCGCGGCTCGCTACCACGAAATCACGGAACAGGCCGAGGGGCGGGCGGTTGCGCAGGGCGTTCTGCGCCATCTGGCGGCGGAACCGGCTGTTCTGCACCACGCGTTCGGTGAGCCAGTTGCGCAGGGTTTCCGCGGGCGTCGCATCCCCGTAGAGCGGACGGAAGTCGAAGAAGATGGACGACTTGAGCAGGTGCTCGGGCGTGCCCTGGTCGATCCAGCGCGAGAAGCGCGCCTGCCACTCCTCGAGGCTGAGGCAGCACTCGGGATTGGAGGCCATGATGTTGCCCTTGCACAGCGGGAAGCCGCAGGCATCCAGCGCCTCGTTGACGCGCCGCGCCAGGGGCAGCAATTCCTCGCGCACGTCGGCGGGCGTGCGACCGGCCGGCGTGATGAACAGGATGCCGTTGTCCTGATCGGTGCGCAGGGTCTGTTCGAAACGGCCTTCGCTGCCGAACGACAGCCAGGTGAAGGGCACCGAGGGTGTGCCCATTTCGCCCTGCACCAGTTCCAGGATGCGGCGCGTGATGGTGTCGTTGAGGGCACTGATGATCTGCGTGAGCTGCGACACCGACGCGCCCTGCGCGAGCATCTGCTCGATGAGCTTGTGGACGTCCAGTTCGAGGCGCGCCAGGGCATCCACGCTGCGCGCCTCGGAGATGGCGCGGGACAGGCTGACCAGACCCACGCGCTGGAGGGAGAACAGATCGCTTTCGGAGAGCACACCCACCAGCCGCCCTTCGTCCGCCACGCAGATATGGCCGAAGCCGTGCTGGGTCATCAGCAGGGCGGCCTCGTAGGCGAGCGAGGTGGACGGCAGCGTGAACGGCTTCGGCGTCATCACCTCGCTGATGGCGGTGGCGAGTTCGCGCTGGGGCAGCGCCACGCGCGCCAGCACGTCGTGCAGGGTGAATACGCCCACCGGACGCTTGTCAGCGTCCACGACCACGATGCTGCCCACCCGTTCGTTGTGCATGCGGGTGAGGGCGTCGTGCAGCGGGGTCTCGGGACCGCAGGCCACCGGCGCGCGGCGCAGCAGGGCGTGCAGCGGACTGGAGAGGGAATCCTCGGAGACGCGCGTGGCGGAGTTGGCCTGCACGCTGCGCAAGGCGCCGTCGAGCAGGCTGGCGATGCGGCGTGTGCAGAAATCGTGGAACACCGCGCTGCGGCTCAGCAGGTAATCGAAGTCCTCGCGCTCCAGCTCGAAGCAGAAGGTGTCCTCCGCGGCGCGCTCCATGATGCGCACCGCACGCCGGGTCAGCAGGGCGCCGACCGGGAAGCATTCGCCGATCATCAGTTCGAACGCACCTTCGTGCATCTCGGCGCCGTCGGGGGACTCGCCGCGCACCCGGCCCTGCTTGATGATGTAGAAGCGGTCCGCCGGGCCGTCGTTGGGACCGACGATAACCTCGTTGCGCGCGTAAAACCCCAGCTTCAGACGCTTGGCCATGTATTCCAGATGCACGGGCGCCATCTGGTCGAACGGCGCATGGCGGCGCAGGAACTCGAGGACGGGCGACAGGGACGCGGCAGTGTTCATCATCTCGCAGTGGTTAGCGCTCGTGATGGAGCACACGGGTTAAAGCAACTGCCGTGCCACTAGGAAAATACCCGAGAGTACAGGTAGTTAGGGTAATTTCCCTGCGGGGATAAGGGAGAAGTGTTACGCGGCGTAACCGGTATTTGTTACGTGACGTAACAGCGAAGGACTTGCGCCCGCGGCAGGCGCGCTAGTCCCGGCTGAGGCGGCGGCGTTCCAGTTCGACGCGCTGGATGTAGCGCTGGAGCTCCGCGTTCATGCGCGGCTCCAGGTGCAGGAAGCGGCAACCCACGTGCATCTGCACCTCGCCATTCGGCAACGTGACCGGATAGCGGTTGCGCACTTCGACGTCGCTGACCACGCGGCCGCCGGGAATTTCCACCTGGCAGTTCTTGATGACCTGCCCGGGCACCCACAGGTCTTCCCGGGTCGGGTCCGGCTCGATGATGCCGATGCCGCCCAGGCTGATATCCAGGATGGTGACCGACAGGGTGCTGCCGTCGTCGGTAGTGAAGTGGCAGCGCGGGCGCGCGACCAGGGGCGTGACGAGGCGATAGAACTCGCGTCGCTGCACGCGCAGCATGGCGTCAGGGAATGGGATGGCGAAGGCGGGACCGTCCTGGAAGCGGGCGGCCGTGGCCCCGGTCGCGGTGAACTGTACGCGGACCTGGTGATGACGCCCCACGAACACCAGACGGCTGCTTGCCAGCACGCGGCGATTCACGGCCTCGTCGGTGCTCACGTCCATGTACAGGCGGTCGTTGTCCGGCTCAGCACCGAGCAGCGTGGTCAGCAGGAAATCGTGCTCGCTGTAATAGGCGGTGAGGAGTTCGTTGGCCCGGATCAGGTCGCGCAGCACACGTGCGATCTCGTTACGCGAACGGAGCCGGAATTCTTCCAGATTCAGGTCCGTCCGTTCCTCGATGTGCGGGAGTTCGGCGGGTTTCCGGTCTTCGTCGTGCATGGGCATCACGTGCGGGTTTGCGGGATTGTAACAAATCGCTGCGTACCGGGATTTCGATCTCCCCGCAAGCCGCGCGCGGGGAGGAACGCACCGCGTTCGGGTCAGCGCTTGCTGTCCAGTTGCAGCTTGTGCAGATACCGCTGCAACAGCGCGGTGCCGTCGATGGTGAGCCCGCGGAACTGGCCGCCGATGCGCACCTGGGCCGTTCCGGCGCTGCGCATGACCGGCACCTGGCTGCGGATCTCCAGATCGAACGCCACGAAGCCGAAGCCGGGCAGCTCGATGCCGCAGCCCTTGATGAGCTCGCCGGGCGCGGGCTCGAAGGACTGCTCCGGATCATACAAGGCCGCGCCGCCGCAGCTGAGGTCGACCACGGTCAGTAACAGCGGGTCTGCGCCCGGGCGTGGCACGCGTACCTTGAGCGGCGTCACCGTGGGCGTCACCACGCGGAAGAACTCGCGGCGCTGGGGCCGGTATACGGACTCGGGCAGGGGGGCAGCGAACACCTGGCGCCCCTGGTACTTGGCCCGTTGCAGGCCGGTGCAGGTAAAGCGCACGCTGACGTGCTCGTGACGGGTGACGCACACCAGGCGTTCGGCCTGCAGGGCAAGCTCGTTCAAGGCGTCCTCTGTGCCGTAGTCGAGCACGACCATGTCCCGCTCCGGCAGCACGCCGATGACGGCGGTGAGGAAAAATAGCGAGCCGCCATCGAAATAGGCGGTGATGATGTCCGGCTTCTTGGCCAGGTCGCGCAGTACCCGCGTGATCTCCGGCTTGCTGCGGAGCAGGTATTGCTCCTGGATGTCGAACAGCGCGGTGCGCTGGCTGTGGTCCTGTTCCGTCATCGTTCTATGTCTTCGGACTACCGTCTATGAGTAGTGCGTGCCGACGGCCCCCCCGGCCGACGGTACGCCTGTGTTCATCCTGCGCCGCCAAACAGGTGCTGCCACCAGCGCCGGCGGGCGGCCGGTGGCGGAAAAGCGGCGGGCAGGTCTTCGGGTGGCGTGGTACACAGTACCCAGCCCGGCAGGGGCGGTGGTTGTGAGCCGGAGCCGCAGACACTGCCCAAATTGTTCGGGTCGTAGATCTTGATGAAGCCCGGTCGTGTCGGGTCGTCCACATACACGATACCGCAATAGTCTTCCTCGTGTTCCCGGCGCAGCAGGGCATCCAGCTCGGTAAGGAAGGTGTGCAGGCGGTCATCATCCACCGGCTCGGCAGGGACGGCCTCACCGACGGCATAGATATACCACTGGCCGTGCGCTTGGGTGCGCAGCGTGGCCCACAGGGTATCGAGCTGTTCCCAGCGCAGCATGCTCTTGAAGCTGCCCTTGAAGGCCGCGAGGAATGGCGTCGTGCTCATTTGGTCTCCTTGCTGCGCGGAATGGACAGACGCTGGCGACGCTCCCACAGTGTCTTGCGGCTGATGCCCAGGTGGCGCGCCAGATCGGTTTCGGTCATCTGACCCTCGTGTTCGCGCACGAACTTGATGAAATATTCATCCAGCGAGAGCTTGGCGTCCGGGCCGTCACTGGCGGGCGCCGGCGCCGTGATGGCCAGCAGCTCCGGCGTGATGAGATCGTTCTCAGCCAGAATCACCGCACGCTCCAGCACATTCTCCATTTCACGCACGTTGCCGGGCCAGTTGTAGTGCCGGATGCGCTCCAGGCTCTCGGCCGCGAAGTGCGCGGGCGGGCGGTTGAGGCGCAGGCAGGTCTTGGCGAGCAGCGCGTGCGCCAGTTCCAGGATGTCATCACCACGTTCACGCAGTGCGGGCAGCGGAATCTCCATGACGTTCAGGCGGAAATACAAGTCGCTGCGGAACTGTCCGTCGGCCACGGCCTGTTTCAGGTCGCGGTTGGTAGCGGCGATGAGCCGCACGTCCACGCGCTTGGACTTGGTGGCGCCCACGCGGCGCACCTCACCCTCCTGCAGCACGCGCAGCAGGCGCGCCTGCGCCTCCAGGGGCAGTTCCCCGATCTCGTCGAGGAACAGGGTACCGCCGTCGGCAGCCTCCACCAGGCCGGTGTGACTGCCCACGGCGCCGGTGAAGGCGCCCTTCTCGTGGCCGAACAGTTCCGATTCGATGAGCCCGTCGGGGATGGCCGCGCAGTTCACGGCGATGATGGGCGCGTCGCTGCGCTGGCTCGCCTCGTGGACTGCCCGCGCCACCAGTTCCTTGCCGGTCCCCGATTCGCCCAGGATGAGCACCGTGGCGTCGGTGGGGGCAACCTTGCGGACGCGCGCGAAGACCTCCTGCATGGCCGGGCAGTGGCCGATCATGCCGCCCACCGGATACTCCCGCGACAAGTCCTGTTTGAGTACCTCGTTCTGGCGAGCCAGGCGGCGCTGTTTGAGCACGCGCTCCACGGTGATGAGCAGTTCGTCGTGATCGAAGGGCTTGGCGATGTAGTCGGTGGCGCCGAGTTGCATGGATTCCACCGCCGAGCGCACGCTCGCGTAACTGGTCATGATGAGCACGGGCACGTCCTGGGCGTGGGTGATGATGTCCGTGCCCGGTGCGCCGGGCAGGCGCAGATCTGAGATCACCAGGTCGAAGCCGCCGATGTCGTGCACCAGCGCCTCGTCCACGGCGCCCGCTTCCGTGACTTCATAGCCCTTGCGCTCCAGCAGGCGGCGCAGGGCGGAGCGGATTACCTTTTCGTCTTCGACGATGAGAATGCGGGTCATGCCAGGTTCTTCTGCGGGCCGATACGGCCTTGGGTGATTTCGTCCAGGGTGCAGGGCAACTTGAGGGTCACGCGGGTGCCTTCGCCCTTGGCGCTCTGGATACTGATGGCGCCGGAATGCTCCTGCACGATGTTGTACACCAGCGCCAGGCCGAGGCCGGTGCCTTCCCCGGGCTGCTTGGTGGTGAAGAACGGTTCGAACACGCGGTCGAGGTATTCCTCGTCGATGCCGTTGCCGTGATCGATGACGCGGATTTCCAGGAAGTCGTTCTTCTGCTGGCTGATCACGTTCACCGTATCGCCCGGCGACGAACCATCGGCCGCGTTGGTGAGCAGGTTCACGAATACCTGGCACAGGCGCTGGTGATCGCCGAACACCTCATGCCCGGCGTCGCACTGGTTGCGGAACACGAGTTCCTTGCCCGCGCGTGACAACTGCACCAGGCGAATGGCCTCGTCCACCACCACGCGCAACGATACCGGCGCCGGCAGGTGGTCGGTGGCGGAGCCGCCGTGGCTGAAACTCACCAGGGAACGCACGATGTTGGAGATGCGCCGGGTCTGCTCCAGGATCAGCTCCAGGGATTCCTCGACCAGCTCCACGTTGTCCGGCTCCATCAGCACGTTTTGTGCGAGGCTGGCGATGCCGGTCACCGGGTTGCCGATCTCGTGCGCCACACCCGCGGCCAGACGGCCGATGGAGGCGAGCCGATCGCTGTGGGCGAGTTCCACCTCGAGGACATGCAGGTCGGTGAGGTCCTCCACCAGGATCACGGTGCCGCCCGGCTGGTCCTCGTGGCTTTCGTGAGGGGCCTCGATGGCGGCCTTGTGCAGGCTGAGTACGTGGGTACGATCGCCGAGCCGTACCTGCACCTTGCGCAGGTGATCGTCATGGGCGTGTTGAAAGCTGTTCAACAGGCCCGCCCAGGGATCGGGCAGGTCATCGAGCGGAGTGCCGATCACTGAGGCCGACGCCATGCCCGACAGCTGGGTCATGGCCTGGTTCCAGCTGACCACCTCCTGGGCGGGCCCCACTGAGCACACGCCAAGGGGCAGGTCGTGCAGCACCTGGCGGTGATAGCGGCGCAAACGATCCAGTTCGCCGGCCAGGCCTTGCAGGCGCGTCTGGGAGTCTTCCAGGCGCTGCTCGATGAAGCGGATGCTGTCGGCCAAGGCGGTGCGCGCCAGCGGATCGAACTGCAGGCGCTCATCCACGATCATGCGCGCCAGCACCGGGCCCACCAGTCCCGACAGGTTGCGTTCGATGCGCTCGCGCACCTGGCGCAGGGCGGCCGGGCGGTTCTCGTTGACGGCAAGGCCCAGATCCGCGAGTGCGCTGGCCACCTCGTGCTCGGCCATTTCGCGGCCCGTGATGCGCGCCAGCTGATCGCGGATCTGGGCGGGCGACTCCGCTACCAGCACACCGCCGGGCGGCGTGAGGCTCTCGCGGCAACAGGCGAAGGCCGCCTCGCTCTCCGCAGCGTTCTGGCGCGTGAGCAGCGAGGTGCCCACGAACAGCAGGGCGTTGAGGCTCAGTGACCAGAAGGTGGCGGCTTCCCAGGGTTGCTCGGCGGTGCCGCCCAGCAGGGCGATGGGATCCACGTCCCAGATGAGAAAACCGGAGCGTTGCAGCAGCGGCACCAGCAGCGCGAAAGCCCACAGGGCGCCGCCCGCCAGCAGGCCGGTCACGAAGCCGGCGCGGGTGGCGCGCCGCCAGTAGAGCAGACCGACGATGCCTGGCAGGAATTGCGCCGCGGCGACGAACGAAATGAGGCCCAGCTGTACCAGGCCCTGGTTGTGTTCCAGCAGCCGGTAGAAGCCGTAGCCCGCCAGGATGATGAGGGCGATGAGCACCCGGCGGCCCCACAGCAGCCAGCGATAGATGTCCGTGTCGGGGCCGAGCCGCGGCGGGAAGCTGGCGGGCAGCACCAGGTGGTTCATGCACATGGCCGACAGGGCCAGGCTGGCGACGATGAGCATGGCGCTGGCGGCGGACACGCCGCCGATGAAGGTGAATACCGGCAGCCAGGCCGAGCCGCTGCTCAGGGCGATGCCGAGCACGTAATAATCGGGCGACAGCCCGGGCGAGCTCACTGCACCGGCCCAGAGGATGGGTGGAATGGCCAGATTCAGCAGCAGCAGGAACAGCGGAAAGGCCCAGCTCGCCCGTGCCAGGGAGCGCGGGTCCAGGTTCTCGCTGAAGGCCATGTGGAACTGGCGCGGCAACAGGAACGAGGCGGCGAAGGCCAGCAGCAACAGGGTGGCCCAAGGGCCTTCATGGACCGGTCGGTACATGGCGTCGAGGGCCTGCGGGTTTGCCGCCAGCCAGGCCTCGAGTCCACCCAGGCCGCCGAATACGCCGAACACCGCGAACAGGCCGACCAGCAGCAGCGCGACCAGCTTCACCACCGACTCGAAGGCGATGGCCAGCACCAGGCCCTCGTGTTTCTCGCGCGCCGAGCTGTGGCGCGCGCCGAACAACACCGCAAACACCAAAATGGTGACGCAGAAACCGAAGGCGATCAGATCGGGCGCCGACTCGCCCGTGAGCACCTGCAGCGATTCGGTTACGGCACGCACCTGCAGGGCGAAATAGGGCAGCGTGCCCGCCAGCATGAACAGGGTCACCAGCACGCCCGCCCACTGACTGCGGTAGCGGAACGCGAACAAATCGGCGAGAGAGGAAAGCTGGTACTCGCGGGTGAGCCGCAGGATGGGCTGCAACATCACGGGCGCGAGCAGAAAGGCGAGTGTGACACCCAGATAGGTGGTCAGGAAGTTGTAACCAAAGGCCTGCGCGAAGCCGACGCTGCCGTAAAAACTCCATGAGGAGGCGAACACGCCCAGTGACAGGGTGTAGGTGAGCGGATGGCGTGTGAGTGAGTGCGGCACCCACTCGCGTTCCGCGGCGTAGGCGACCAGGAACAGCAGTGCCAGGTAGCCGACACCCGCGAAGAACAGCGGCCAGAGTTCAAACGTCATGACGCTCACGGCGCTCGCGCCAGAAGGCCAGGGCGATGAGCCCGCCCCACACCAGGAACGGCGCATACCACGGCGCCGCCGCGCCGGCCCAGATCACCTTGATGGGTGAAACCAGCACGAAGACGGCGAACAGCAGCAGAATCAGCGTGCGATCCTGGTAGGTTTTCGGGTGCGGTGACGGCATGGTGCCAGAGCTTAGCAGAGTCGTTACAAAAAGTAACAACGTAGGTTAGGCGTGCGATATGACAGGTGACCGTTGGAGGTGGCAAGGTGCGAGAGAACCCATCTGCCTGCCCTCTCCGGAGGGCTGTCTCTTGGTCACATTTCGCCGTTGCAGCCGGCTATAAACGGTGAGTCATCCAAGCGTCGCCGCCTGATTACTCAAAGAAAATCCACCAACTGCCCGCTGGTCTGGCGCAGGCGATGGCTGAGCTGTTCGCAAAGCCGCCATGCCAGCTTGAGGGCGAGGCGCGGGTGTTCTGCGCTGAGGCGCTCGAAGCCGTTTTGGGTGAACAGCAGGAGCGTGGCCTCGGTGCGGGCCACCACGTTGGCGGAGTGGGGCTGTTTGTCCACGAAGGCCATCTCGCCGATGGTCTTGCCGGCGCGGATCTCTGCGATACGGCGGCGCTCGTGCTCGCGCTGCTCCTTGAGCACCTCCAGCTTACCCGCGGTGATAAAGCACAGATAGTTGCTATGCCCGCCTTCGTTGAAAACGACCGTACCGGGACGCGCGGTGTAGGCGCCCACGTAACCGGCCAGCACCTCGATCTCGCGGTGGGGCAAGTCGGCGAATATCGGGATGGCTTCGAGCATCTCGCAGAGCGTGGCGTGGAAGCCGCTGCCGAAGCCGAGCTGTTCCAGGCCTTGGGGGAGTGTGGTCGTCATGGGCGGATTTTAACCTCGTCGAGGAGCACGGTGCGCCGCTGCGGCAGGCGCGCCACGTCGAAGTGTGCCATGGCCCACGCCCAGGCGCTGGCGACGTCGCCGTCGAGCAGTTCCATCGGCGGGTTGAGCCCGAGAAAGGTGAGGGCCTGCACGATGGCGGGCAGGGGACGCGCCCGGTCCAGTGGCGGCGCCAGGTTCTGCTTGCTGAGTTTCTGGCCCGTTGCCGCGTCCACCGCGACGGGCAGGTGCAGATAGGCCGGAGTCGGCAGGCCGGTCAGTTGCTGGAGACGGATCTGGCGGGGCGTGGAATCGAGCAGATCGGCGCCGCGCACCACCTCGCTCACCCCTTGGTAGGCATCATCCACCACCACGGCGAGTTGATAGGCGTAGAGTCCGTCGGCGCGCCGGATGACGAAGTCGCCGATGTCGCGGGCCAGGTCCTGGCTCACCCGCCCCTGCAGGGCGTCCTCGAAGGTGATCCGTCCATCACCGACCATTACGCGCACGGCATGGGGCTGGCTGGGACGCTCGCGCCGGCCGCGGCAAATGCCCGGATAGACACCGCCCGGGCCCGCCGCCTGCCCCACTTCCTTGCGCGAGCAGGTGCAGGCGTAGGCAAGGCCCGCACGGTGCAGGAATTCCAGTACTTCACGATAGGCGGTGAGGCGGGTGGACTGGTACAGGACCTCGCCCTCCCACTCCAGTCCGTAGGTCTCCAGGGTGCGCAGGATGTCGTCGGCGGCCCCGGGTATCTCGCGCGGCGGGTCGATATCCTCCATGCGCACCAGCCATCGTCCACCCTGCGCCCGCGCCCGCAGGAAACTCCCCGCGGCGGCGATCAGCGAGCCGAAGTGCAGCGGACCGGTGGGCGAGGGTGCGAAGCGGCCTACGTACATGGGAGAAAACGCTTGAACACGGGGGACACGGGGAACACGGGGTGAGAAAAGTGTTTCTTCATCCGTTCACTCGTACGCTGCGGGATGATGACAAAGCGCGATGGGCGAACATTATTCATCCCCGTGTTCCCCGTGTCCCCTGTGTTTTCTCTTATTCCGTCACTCGAAAAAACGTGCGAAGGCCTCCACCGATTCGCGCTCGGTGCGGTAGCTGTTGACCGGCGCATCGGGGTCGGGGAAGCCGAGGGCCATGCCGGCCACCAGGATGGCGTCGTCGCTGCGGCCGAGGGCCTGGCGGACCAGGTCGGGATAATCGGCGATGGAGGCCTGCGGGCAGGTGGCGAGGCCGTGGCCTTCGGCGGCGAGCATGACGTTTTGCATGAACATGCCGAGGTCCAGCCAGGCGCCCTGGCCGAGGCGGCGGTCGAGGAAAAACAGCAGGCCCACAGGGGCGTCGAAGAAACGGTAGTTGGCGTTCCAGACCTCGGTGCGGCGCGCCTGATCATCGCGGCCGATGCCGAGCGCGGCGTACATGGCGAGGCCCGAAGCGCGGCGCCGGCTTTTGTAAGGTTCGTGCCACTGCGCCGGGTAGTAGATGTAGTCCGGCCGCTCCGCTTCGCCCGCGGCCCGTGCGGCGAGGATGGCCTCGGCCAGCCGTGCCTTGGTCGTGCCGCTCACGACAGCCACGTCCCAGGGCTGCATGTTGACGCCGGACGGCGCCCAGCGCGCGGCCTCGAGAACGGCTTCGATGGTGTCGCGTCCCACCGGGTGGGTCAGATAGGCGCGCACGGAACGGCGCCCGTGCATGGCTGTGAACAGATCCAAGCAAACCTCCTTTGTAAGATCCTGTTGCTCCACGCGATCTGCGAAACAAAAAGGGGCCTGCGACAGGCCCCTTTGAAGGTGGACGTTATTCGGCGATCAGCCGCGCTGCTTTTCGCGGATCTCGTCCAGGGTCTTGCAGTCGATGCAGAGGGTCGCCGTGGGGCGCGCCTCCAGGCGACGAATGCCGATTTCGACGCCGCAGCTTTCGCAGAAGCCGTATTCGCCGCGCTCGAGGGCCTCCAGCGCCTCGTCGATCTTCTTCAGCAGTTTGCGTTCGCGATCCCGCGTGCGCAGTTCCATGCTGAACTCCGATTCCTGCGTGGCGCGATCGTTCGGGTCCGGGAAATTGGCGGCCTCGTCCTGCATGTGGTGAACGGTGCGGTCCACCTCTTCCATCAATTCCTGACGCCAGGCGAGCAGGATTTGACGGAAGTGCTCGGACTGCGGGGCGTTCATGTATTCCTCGCCCGCTTTTTCGTCGTAGGGTGTGAACTTGCCGAAACCGTCCAGGGCACTCATCTGAGCTACCGGCACTGCGGTCTGTTCCGTCTTCTTGCTGGTAACAGTCTTTTTCGGCATTGATTTCTTGCCTGTGGTGTCGTCGGCAACCGTCGTGGCTACCGCCTTCTTGGTCGACATCGCTTAGGGTCTCCTGACTCAGCGCCAAAAACAGGGCGGCATCTATACCAGAAGGTCGTGCAGGGCGCAATAAACCGGCCTTGGTACAGGCATGCTAGCGACCTTTGGCTAATCTACTGTACCGGTTTAAGTGTCACTCGTGTTGCATCACGGGCTTAGAGGCTCCAAGCCCCTGAAAGTGCCATTTCGTGTAAATCCGTAGATTACCTCTTCCGTCATACTGAAACCGTACAAGGCGCACGAAACATGAGTGAACTCGTCGGTCTGCTCTTTGACGTGGACGGCACATTGGCCGATACGGAACGTGACGGCCATCGGGTCGCCTTCAACCGCGCCTTCGCCGAGGCGGGCCTGGACTGGGAGTGGTCCGTCGATCTGTACGGCCAACTCCTGGCGGTCACCGGCGGCAAGGAACGCATCGGCTATTTTCTCGACCGCTTCGCAACGCGCTTCCAACCGCCGGCGGATCGCGACGGTTTCATCGCGGGCCTGCACAAGGCCAAGACCCGCATCTACACGGACATGCTGGCGCGCGGCCTCATTCCACTGCGCCCGGGCGTCGCGCGCCTGCTCAGGGAGGCACGGGAGGCGGGCCTGCGGCTCGCCATCGCCACCACCACCACGCCCGAGAACGTCACGGCACTGCTGCGCCATGCGCTGCATCCGGAGGCGGTTTCGTGGTTCGAGGTGATCGCCGCCGGCGACATCGTCCCCGCCAAAAAGCCTGCGCCCGACATCTACCTGTGGGCCATGGAGCGCATGGGTCTCGCCCCGGCCCAGTGCATCGCCTTCGAGGATTCCCACAACGGCATCCGGTCGTCGCTGGGGGCAGGGCTGCGCACCATCGTGTCCGTGAGCAGTTACACGCAGGCCGAGGACTTCGCCGGCGCGGCTTTGGTTCTGGATCATTGGGGCGAGCCCGGCGAGCCGTTCCAGGTGCTTTCGGGCGACGCGGGCAACAGCCGCTGGCTCGACCTGGATCGGGTGCGCCGCCTGCACGCCGCATGAGCTAATGGCGATCGATCAGCCGGACGCTACGCCCGTGGCGTAGCCCGTATGAAGCGCAGCGGAACCGGGGTTCTTCGGCGCGCCCTGCCGGGCTTACTGCCGCAAGCGCTCCACCGCAAGAATGGTTGCCCCCGCCACCGCGGCCGGCATCACCAACAGGTTCAAGCCGGGCACGAAGGTCGCCGCCAGAGTCATGGTGCCGAAGCCCAGGGCCGAACTGCGGTGGGCGCGCAGCACGCTGCGCACCTGCACGCCGCGCAGCCCGCGATTGCCGAGCGGGTAATCCGCATACTCCACGGCCAGCATCCAGGCGCCGAACAGCGCCCACAGGAAGGGGGCGAACACGTTGAGCAGGGGAATGAACGAGAGCACCAGCAGTGGCAACGCCCAACGCGCGTAATAGCCCAGTTTGCGCAACTCATCGAACAGCATGACGGGCGCCTGGCGCAGCGTGGCCAGGACGCCGCCGTCCGTGGGCGCGCTGCCGGTCAGGTGCCGCTCGACGCGCTCGGCGAGCAGGCCGTTGAAGGGGCCGCCGATGAGATTGGCCACGGCGGTGAAGGTGAAGAACACCAGTACCGCAGCCAAACCGGCGAACAGCAGCCAGAGCAGGCCTTCGAGCCAGGTCAGCCACTCGGGCAAGCGCGGCATCAGTACGTCGACCCAGGCGTCGAAGCGCGCGGCCGCGAACCACACCAACCCTGAAAAAACCGCCATGTTGATGGCGATGGGCAGCGCCGCATAGCCGCGCAGGCCGGGTGTATTGAGCAGGCGCAGGCCGCGCCAGAAACAGCGCGCGCCGTGGACGAATCTTTCTAGCATCTGCGGTCTGCCTCCGTGGTTCGCCGCGCCAGCAGGGCGCTGCCGTAGGCGGCCTCGTCGTGGATGGCCCGTCGCACCGGTACGCCCAGCAGGCCCTCGCGGATCCGCGACCAGGCGGGATTGCGCGCGCCGCCCCCCGCGGACAGCACACACTGCGGCGCCGGTGCGCCCAGCTCGACCAGGCGCCGGTAGGCGCCGGCCTCGATGCGCGCCATGGCCTCCAGCATGCCCTGCAGGAACACGGTGTCGTCGGCCGGGCGGGGCGTGAGCCTTGGGGCCAGCTGCGGGTCGTTGACCGGAAAGCGCTCGCCGGGGGCGGGCAGGGGATAGTAGTCGAGCCCGGTGGGCCGGTCCGGGGTGAGCCGAGGCGTCAGGTCCATGAGTTCGGGATCGCTGAAGAACTGCCGCAGCACCGCGCCGCCGCTGTTGGAGCCGCCGCCCACCAGCCAGTGGCGGCCGTAGGGCTGACTGTAGACACCGTCCTCCGGCGAGAACACCGGGTGTTCGCTCACCACCTTCATCACCAGCGTGGAACCGAGGGAGGTCACGGCCTCGCCGGGCCGGTCCGCGCCGGTGGCGATGATGGCCGCGGTGCTATCCGTGGTCCCGGCCACCACGTGCGCATCAGCGGGGAGGCCGAAGCGTGCCGCCATGGGCGGTGCGAGCCTGCCGTACACCGTGCCCGGCGCGATCACCCGTGGCAGCAGGCCGCGAGGTACGCCGAGTGCGTCCAGCCAGCGGGGCCAGGTCTGCGTGAGCGGGTCCCAGCCGAGCTTGAGCACGTTGTTGGCGTCGCTCGCGCCGAAACGGCCGGTGAGTTTTCCGGCCAGCCAGTCCGCCGGGGAATGAACGCGGGCAGGCGACGGTATACGTCCGAGGAGCCACAGCAGTTTGGCCAGGCCGCCGCTGCTGCCGTGGGCGGCGCTCTCGCGCGGCGCGGCGGCGCGGATGCGCTCCGCCTCGTCGATGGCGCGGTTGTCGCTGTAAAGCAGGGCCGGTGCGAGGGGCGTGCCTTGGTCATCCGCCACCAGCACCGTGCCCGAGGTACCGTCCACCGCCAGGGCCTTCACCGCCCCGCGCGGGACCTGCGCCAGCAAGGCCTCCAGCGCCGCGCCCAGCGCCTCCCACCACACCGCCGGGTCCTGCTCCACCGCCGCCTCCTCCCGCCGCGGCGCCGCCATGGCCACCTGGGCAGCGGCGATCTCACTGCCGTGCGCATCGATGGCCACCGCCCGACACCCGGAGGTGCCGACGTCGATGCCTACGTACAGGGCGGAAGAGGAAGAGAAAGAGGAAGAAGAATTAACCACGGGGAACACGGGGTGTGATGAAGGACGGAGTTACCGCCTCGTCGGTGGGTTGTTCAGTGCGCACCCGGTGGGATACCGCGAGAAAAAACCTTCTTCCCCCGTGTTCCCCGTGGTTCAAGCTTTTCTCTTTTTCAAGGCAGCTGGACGGGCATCGGCGGCTGCCAGCCCTTGGCGCGGTGTTCGGCGACCACGGTGGTGTAGATGCCGCCGCGCACGTTGAACTTGCCGGTGATGCGCATGAAGCGGGGAGCACAGGCCTCCACCAGGTCGTCCAGGATGCGGTTGGTCACGGCCTCGTGGAAGGCGCCCTCGTCGCGGTAGGACCACATGTAGAGCTTGAGGGATTTGAGCTCCACGCAGGCCTTGTCCGGCACATAGGCGATGGCGATGGTGGCGAAGTCCGGCTGGCCGGTCTTCGGGCACACGCAAGTGAACTCGGGCACATCCACGTGGATGGTGTAGTCCCGCTCCGGCATCGGGTTGGGAAAGGTCTCCAGTTCCTTGCTGGGTCGGGTAGGCATGGGTCTCGTCTCTGTGGTAGCTTTTGCGGCCCGTAGTGTAACGAAAACCCCACGGGCATGACACGGACCACAGCACTCCCGTGGGCAGGGAAGTTCAATATTTACACCCGGTTAAACCCAGTTTCCCGTGGTTCTTAGACCCGGACTGGACCGGTTCGTCCCGAATGCAAGCGGGTACCCGATAGATGCGCCTTAGCAAGATCAAGCTCGCCGGTTTCAAGTCCTTCGTGGACCCCACCACCATCCCGTTCCCCACCAATCTGGTGGGCATCGTGGGCCCGAACGGCTGCGGCAAGTCCAACACCATCGACGCCGTGCGCTGGGTCATGGGCGAGAGCTCCGCCAAGAACCTGCGCGGCGACTCCATGGCCGACGTGATCTTCAACGGCTCCAACTCGCGCAAGCCCGTGGGCCAGGCCTCCATCGAGCTCATTTTCGACAATTCCGACGGCGGGCTCGGCGGCGAATACGCGACCTATGCGGAGATCTCCATCAAGCGCACCGTCACCCGCGACGGCCAGTCCAGCTATTACCTGAACGGCACGCGCTGCCGCCGCCGCGACATCACGGACATCTTTCTCGGCACCGGCCTTGGCCCGCGTTCCTACGCCATCATCGAGCAGGGCACCATCTCGCGCATCATCGAGGCGCGCCCCGAGGAGCTGCGCATTTTCCTGGAAGAGGCGGCGGGCATCTCCAAATACAAGGAGCGCCGCAAGGAAACCGAGCAGCGCATGAACCGCACGCGCGAGAACCTCGATCGCCTCAACGACCTGCGCGAGGAACTGGACAAGCAGCTCTCGCACCTGCAACGCCAGGCCAAGACCGCTGAGCGGTACAAAGAATTGAAGCAGGAAGAGCGCCTGCTCAAGGCCCAGTTGCAGGCGCTGCGCTTCGCGGCCCTGGATGCCGAAGGCCAGCAGCACGAATCGCACATCCGCGAGTACGAGACCGCCCTCGAAGCGCAACTGGCGCGCCAGCGCCACGCCGAGGCCGAGACCGAGCGGCAACGCGAGGAACACGTGGAGGCCACGGAAAGCTTCAACGAGGTGCAGAGCCGCTTCTACGGCATCGGCGCCGACATCGCGCGCCTGGAGCAGTCCATCCATCATGCCCGCGAGCGTTTCCAGCGTCAGCAGTACGACCTGGCCCAGGTGGAGCGCAGCTGGAACGAGGCCCAGGAACACCTGGACTCGGACCGCCGCAAGATCGAGGAGATCCGCGAGACCCTGATGCAGCTGGAGCCCGAGGCGGCGCAGGCCCAGGAAGGCGAACAGCTCGCCGCCGCCACGCTGGCCGAGGCCGAGCAGGCCATGCACGACTGGCAGGTCCGCTGGGACGAATTCAACCGCAATGCCGCCGAGCCGTCCCAGACCGCGCAGGTGGAACGCGCGCGCATCCAGCACCTTGAGCAGCAGATCACCCAGTTGCAGCAGCGCCTCAAGCGCATCGATGACGAGAAGTCCGCGCTGGCCCACGGCAGCCTGGAAGACGAGCTCGCCCTGCTGCGCGAGCAGGCCGCCGAGAGCGAGCTGACCCGCGCCGGCCTGGAGGAACAGCTGGCCGCGGCGCGCGAGCAGATCGCCACGCAGCGCGAGGCCACCACCCAAACCTCCAGCGAACTCGACACCCTGCGCACGCGCCTACAGCACCAGCGCGGCCGCCGCGCTTCCCTCGAGGCCTTACAGCAGGCCGCCCTCGGCAAGCGCCAGGGTGCCGTGAGCGAATGGCTCAAGGGCCACGGCTTCGGCGAGGCCCGGCGCCTGGCGCAGGGGATCCGCGTGGCGGACGGCTGGGATCGCGCGGTGGAATGCGTGCTCGGCGATCACCTGGAGGCCGTGTGCGTGGACGGCCTCGACCCGCTGGCCGGGGTGATCGACAGCCTGCAAAAAGGCAGCATCACCTTTTTCGATACCAGCGCGTCGCCGTCGGGCGCCGCCGCCGCGGCGGACCGGTTGCTCGCCAAGGTGGAGGCCGACTGGGACCTCGGCCCGCTGCTCGCCGGCGTCCATGCCGTGGAGACCCTCAACGAGGCGCTCGCCCTGCGCCCGCGCCTGGGCGTCGGCGAATCCGTGGTCACCCGCGACGGCCTGTGGCTGGGCGCAGACTGGTTGCGCGTGTCGCGCGAGGCCGACGAGCATGCGGGCGTGTTGCATCGCGAGCAGGAATTGAGGCTGCTCGTCGAGGAGATCGCCCAGCTGGAAGAAGCGGTCGCCATGGCCCAAGCGCGCCTCGAAGAGGGCCGTGAGCGCCTGCATGCCCTGGAGGCCGAGCGCGACGCGGTACAGTCGCGCGTCAACGAGGCGGCGCGCCAGCACGGTGAGGTCCAGGCGCAGGTGTCGGGCAGGCAGGCGCGCCTCGAACAGATCCGCCAGCGCAGTGAGCGCCTCGCCAGCGAGGCGGACGAAGTCACCAACCAGCTCGGCCAGGCCGAGATCGATGCGGAGGCCGCCCGCTTGCGCCTGCACACGGCGCTCGGTGCCATGGACGAACTGGCCATCCAGCGTGAAGAACTCACGCGCCAGCGCGAGACCCTGCGCGATGCCCTGGAGCAGGCGCGCCAGCAGGCGCGCAATGAACGTGAAACTGCCCATCAGGTGGTGCTGCGCATCCAGACCCTGCGCACCGAGCTGTCCTCCACCGAGCAGGCCCTGGAACGCATGGATTCCCAGCTGCGCCAGTTGGCCGAGCGCCGCGAGGAATTGCTGGCGGCTCTTGCCGAGGGCGACGAACCCATCCATGCCATGCAGCAGGAATTGGAGGGATTCCTCGCCCGGCGCATGGAGGTGGAACAACAGCTCGCCAATGCGCGGCGGCGCGTCGAAGAGGTGGACCACGCCCTGCGCGCCCTGGATGCCGAGCGCATCAGCGCCGAGCGCCAGGGCCAGGAGATCCGCTCCACCCTGGAGCGGCTGCGCATGCACTGGCAGGAGATCCACGTGCGTCGCGAGACCTTGCAGGAAGGCGTGGCCGAGGCCGGCTACGAGATGCAGGCGGTGCTCGCAGACTTGCCCGAAGGCGCGGAAATTTCCACGTGGGAGCGCCAGGTGGAGGACGTGGCCCAGCGCATCAGCCGCCTCGGCCCCATCAATCTGGCGGCCATCGAGGAATACCAGCAGCAGGCCGAGCGTAAGAACTACCTGGACGCGCAGAACAAGGATCTTACCGAAGCCCTGGAGACCCTGGAAAACGCCATCCGCAAGATCGACCGCGAGACGCGCACGCGCTTCAGGGAGACCTTCGACAAGGTGAACAAGGGTTTGCAGGAAAAATTCCCGCGCCTGTTCGGCGGCGGCCACGCCTATCTGGAACTTACCGGCGAGGACCTGCTCGATACCGGTGTGGCCGTCATGGCCCGTCCGCCCGGCAAGAAGAACAGCACCATCCACCTGCTGTCGGGCGGTGAGAAGGCGCTCACCGCGGTGGCGCTGGTGTTCGCCATTTTCGAGCTGAATCCGTCGCCGTTTTGCATGCTCGATGAGGTGGACGCCCCGCTCGACGAAGCCAACGTGGGCCGTTTCTGTAACCTGGTGCGCGAGATGTCGGAACAGGTGCAATTCATTTTCATCACCCACAACAAGGCCACCATGGAACTGGCCACCCACCTGGCCGGCGTGACCATGCACGAACCCGGTGTGTCGCGCATGGTGGCGGTCGACGTGGAGCAGGCCATGGAATTGGCTGCTGTCGGTTGATCATGGATACGCTGCGCCTGTGGATCCTCCTGTTCGGCCTGCTGTTCATCGCAGCTGTGTACGGCTGGGGCAGGTACCAGGAGCGGCGTGCCGCCCGGCGTGACGGTTTCGAACTGGTGGGCGGTGCACCGGACGACGTGCCGGAGCGGGAGCTGCGCAGTGACGACGAGGCCTACGACTGGCTGGTCATGCCGCTGCACGCCCGACGCGATCCGGACCCGGACGAATTCGCCATTCCGGTGCTGGAGGACGTGGTTGCGCCTCCGCAGCCAAACCCCGCCATCAGGTGGGCACCCGTCGCCGAACCCGCAAGCCCGGAGCCCGCGCCGGAACTCATCGTGGTGCTGGGCGTGGCCGCGCTGCCCGGGCGTGAACTGGCGGGCGCCGACCTGGAACCGGCATTCGTGAAGGCCGGCCTCCATTACGGCGAGATGAACATCTTCCACGCCCCGGTAGACCTGGAGTGTCCGGACGGTCCCGCGCTGTTCAGCATTGCCAACATGGTGGAGCCCGGGACCCTTGAGCCCGAGAAGCTCAAGCTGCTCGCCACGCCCGGGCTGTTCGTATTCACGCGCCTGCCCGGGCCGGTGAACGGCGCCGAGACCTTCGAGCACATGCAGGCCACATCGCGCTTCCTGGCGAACGCGCTGGGCGGCCAGGTGTGCGACGAGCGCCGCGAGCCGCTCACACCTGAAAAGGCCGCGGAAATGCGCGCACGCATCGTGTCCATCATCGGCGACAAGATCGTCGTCCCCGAAGACTGAATGCGACCGGACGTGCTGCGGGCCGAGCGTCCGGCGGTAGTTGAACAACCTGTCGCAGTGTCCGAAAAAACTTGACCACGATAGCTTGCGTCCCCTCTCCCGGAGCCCGGAGGGAGAGGGAGTGTGCGCGCAAGATGTGACCAAGAGACAGCCCCCAGGGGAGAGGGGATAAAATCCGCCACGGGTACTTTACTGGTCACAAGCAGGATATGAACGCTTTCAGATCCATCGCCCGGCGCATCGACGAACTGCGCGCGCAGATCCGCCATCACGACCACCTCTACTACGTGCTCGACGCGCCGGAGATCCCGGACGCGGAATACGATCGCCTGTTCCGCGAACTGCAAGCCCTTGAGCAACAGCACCCGGAACTGATCACGCCTGAATCGCCCACCCAGCGCGTGGGCGGCCAGCCGCTCGCGGCCTTCGCGCCGGTGCGCCACGCGGTGCCCATGCTCTCCATCGAGACCGAAACGGACACCAGCGCGGCAGGCGCGCGGGCCTTCGATCAGCGCGTGCGGCGCGCCTTGCGGCTCGACGGGGGCGCTCCGCCCGTGGAGTATGTGGCGGAGCTGAAATTCGACGGTCTGGCCATCAACCTGCGCTACGAGCACGGTGTACTGGTGCAGGCGGCCACGCGCGGCGACGGCGAGACCGGCGAGGACGTGACTCTCAACGTGCGCACGGTGCGCAGCATTCCCCTGCGCCTCGAAGGCAGTGCGCCTGCGCTGCTCGAGGTCCGCGGCGAGGTGTTCATGAGCCGCGCCGATTTCGAGCGCTACAACGAACAGCAGCGCCGCGCCGGCAGGCCGACCCTGGTGAACCCGCGCAACGGCGCCGCCGGCAGCATCCGCCAGCTGGACCCGCGCGTGGCCGCGCAGCGGCCGCTGTCGTTCTACGCCTACGGGCTCGGCGAGACCCGGGGCTGGACCATGCCCGCCAGCCACGCGGACGTGCTCGCGGCCCTCGCCGGGCTGGGCGTGCCTGTGTCCAAATACCACGCGGTGGCGCGCGGCCCAGAGGAACTGGTGGCCTTCCACGACCGCGTCCTCGCCATGCGCGACGCGCTGCCCTTCGACATCGACGGCGTGGTGTACAAGGTGAACGACCTCGCCACCCAGGCCGCGCTCGGCTTCGTGCATCGGCAGCCACGCTGGGCGGTGGCGCACAAATTCCCCGCCCAGGAGGAGATCACCGAACTCCTGGACATCGAGGTGCAGGTGGGCCGCACCGGCAAGCTCACGCCGGTGGCGCGCCTCAAGCCCGTGTTCGTGGGCGGCGTGACGGTGAGCAACGCCACGCTGCACAACCAGGACGAGATCGAACGCAAGGACGTGCACATCGGCGACACCGTCATCGTGCGCCGCGCGGGCGACGTCATCCCGGAGGTAGTGGGGGTGGTGGCCGCCCGCCGCCCACACGGGGCGCGGCGCTTCCACATGCCGACGCGCTGTCCGGTGTGCGGCTCCGACGTGATGCGCCTGGAAGGGGAGGCGGACGCCCGTTGCACGGGCGGCCTGTTCTGCCCCGCACAGCGTAAGGAGGCCATCAAGCATTTCGCTTCGCGCCGCGCCATGGACATCGAGGGCCTGGGTGACAAACTGGTGGAGCAACTGGTGGAGCGCGCCCTGGTAGAGGATGTGGCGGATCTCTATGGGCTCGACCACGCGACCCTGGCCGGGCTGGAGCGCATGGGGGACAAGTCCGCGGAAAATCTCGTCGCCGCCATCGGGCACAGCAAGGCCACCACGCTGCCGCGATTCCTTTACGCGCTCGGTATCAAGGACGTGGGTGAGGCGACCGCGCAGACCCTGGCGCGTCACTTCGGTACCTTGCAGGCCCTCACGACGGCCGACCAGCAGCGCCTGCAGGAGGTGGCCGACGTAGGGCCGGTGGTGGCGAAGAGCATCCACAGCTTTTTCGCCGAGGCCCATAATCGCGAGGTCATCGCCAAACTGCAGCAGGCCGGTGTGCACTGGCCGGAGGTGGCCGTGCCCGCGCCCGAGGAGCTGCCGCTCGCCGGCAAGACCTTCGTGCTCACCGGCACCCTCGCGGGCATGACCCGCGACGAGGCAAAGGCGCGCCTGGAGGCGCTGGGGGCGAAGGTCGCCGGCAGCGTGTCGAAGAAGACCGACTTCGTGGTGGCCGGCGAGGCGGCGGGTTCCAAGCTCGCCAAGGCACACGAACTGGGTATTACTGTGCTGGACGAGTCAGGCTTGTCTAAACTGCTCGGTGAATGAAACACCAAGTTCTGCATGAGGCGGGACTGAACGAATCCATCATCCAGCGGGGGCGCTTGCCATGGAACGGCACCGCAAGGACTGGGACACCCTTTCAGCGCGTTTGGAGCGGCCCATTCTGGTGCGGCCGCCATCAGGGCTGCGCCTGACCGGCGTTGGGGCCTGCACGCCCGGAGCGCGGTGTGTGGCGGCGGGGCAACCGTGAAGGCGGCAGTGCTGGGCGCAGGCGGGCAAGTGGGCCGTGCCCTGCTTGCCGCCATCCCCACCGGCGTGGAGGCCGACCCGCTGCCGCGCTGTGCGCTCGACATCGCAGAGTGCGCGGCCCTCGAAGAAACCCTCGAACGCCTGCAACCGGACGTGGTGATCAACGCCGCGGGCTATACCGCGGTGGATCGCGCGGAAGTGGAGCAGGACCTCGCGTTTGCCGCCAATGCGCGCGGGGTGGCGCACCTGGCGAACGCCTGCGCACGGCGCCGCATCCGCCTGGTGCATTTGTCCACGGACCATGTGTTCGACGGCAAGGCATCGCGGCCCTATGGCACGGGCGATGCCTGTGCCCCGATCAACTTCTACGGCTACAGCAAGCTGGCCGGGGAACGCGCGGTGGGTGCGCATCCCTACGCCCTGGTGGTGCGCACCTCGCGCATCTACTCGCGCCATGGGCGCAATTTCGTGCGGGCGGTGATCGAGCGGTTCCGGGAAGCGCGCGCCGTGCACGCGGTGCGTGACCAATTCGCCGCTCCGACCTCGGCGCCCTGCCTGGCGCGCTATCTGTGGCGCGTCGCCCTGCGCCCGGAGATCACCGGTGTGCGGCACTGGACCGATGCGGGAGAGGCCAGCTGGTACGACTGGGCCTGCGCCATTCGCGCCGAGGCCATGGCGCTGGGACTGCTGACGCATGCCGCGGAGCCCATCCCGGTGAATTCCGTCGATTATCCAACCGCCGCGCAACGCCCGTGCTACAGCGTGCTGGACACGGAACGCAGCGCCTGTGAAATCGATTTGGAACCGCTGCCGTGGCGCACCGGCCTGCGCGCAGTGCTCGCGCAGATGCAGTATGAATCCCGCTCGCCCGCTGCATTGGGCCTGTCTGGCCGGTCCTGAGGGGAATGGCCGTGTCATAAAGAGGCGAAGCGCGCCTTGGCCGGCGCCCTCGCCCCATGCTCCACTACACCTTGAAGCGGGTGACCAGGCCGTCCAACTCCGTGGCGAGGCGGCGGATCTCGCGGCTGGCCGCGGAGGTCTGGTGCGCGCCTTCCGCGGACATCTCGGCGATGTGGCTGATGTTCGCGATGTTCTTGTTGATCTCCTCCGCGACTGCGCTTTGTTCCTCCACCGCACTGGCGATCTGGACGTTCATGTCGGAAATGACGCTCACCGCCTTGGCGATGGAATCGAGCGCCGTGCCGGCATGCTGCGCCTGGGCGACGGTTTCGTGCGCCTTCACGCGGCCGTTTTCCATGATTCTCGCCATCTCCTTGGCTGCCTGTTGCAGCTTTTCGATCATGGATTCGATTTCCTGCGTCGACTGTTGCGTGCGCTGGGCCAGCACTCGCACCTCGTCGGCCACCACGGCAAAGCCGCGGCCCTGTTCACCGGCGCGCGCCGCCTCGATGGCCGCGTTCAGGGCGAGCAGGTTGGTCTGTTCGGCGATGCCACGGATTACGTCGAGTACCGTGC